>JAABUP010000697.1_pt1 | contig 72335 bp, 101 predicted proteins | sample 5559201 | NCBI WGS metagenome assembly JAABUP01 (sample SAMN10711887, study PRJNA513373) | rock metagenome | isolation source: Antarctica rocks | place: Antarctica | reverse complement strand
TGTGAGATGGTCCACCCTGGCAAAGCTGGCTGTGCAGCCCTCCTGAGTGCACCTGTAGGGCTTCTCACCAGCATGGAGGCGCTGGTGCTCCTTGAGGTTGCAGCCTTCACAGGCAACAAACTCACACCCCGGGTGACGGCATCTGCGGGGTGGTCTGGGGCGGGTGTGGATGCGGCTGTGCACTGTCAGGTTGGATTTGCGCTTGCTGGCAAAGCCACAGCCAGGCTCAGAGCACCTGAAAGGCCTCTCGCCGGGATCTGACAGAGCGTCCTGCATGGGAGTGCCTGACTGGGAGACAATGGGGAACTCGCTGCTAGGGCCTGGTTGCTGGGAGAGTGCTGCTGCTACAATGGAAGGCATGATGAGGCTTGCTCCTGGCTGTGTGATGTCATACATCAGCCCCTCTGCCTGTGGATGCACCGGCCCCTCCATGTTCAGAGTTGCTGCCTGCTGCAGAGGCACAGCCGGCTCTGGGACAGCAGCTTGGTTATGCATGTCTGCAGCTGAAGGGAGCTGATGAGAAGGAAAGCCGAGCTGCGCCACGTTGATGCCTGGTCCCATGGCATCTGGTGCAACGTTGCTTGGGAGTTCAGGCTGGAACAGGAGGGGCGGGAGCTCATGGCTCATGTGCTGCTGTGGGTGAGAGGCTGCCTGGGGTTCTTGGATGTATTCATGAGCATCCTCAATCTTTGGCTCTGGCTGTGGCTCTGGCTGAGGCTGTGCCTGAGGTACGGAGTCAACAGCAACCTCTTCTGCAGGAGGCCCCTGTCGTTGACTGCCAGCTGACTGTGTGGCAACAGAGTTGCCAGAGGCAGATGAGGCACCGGGTTTGGGCTGCTCGTGGGAGTACTTTGCGTGCTTGGAAGTCTGTGCTTCAAGATCTTCGCCAGGCCGTTTGTCTGTCAGCATGACTAGCAAGATAGCCCAGCCTTGAGTCACCTACAGGACGAAGTCAAACAAGTCAACAATATGACACGCAAGGCAAACTCCGTGTCGGGGGCCGAGAAGGCTGCCCATGTCTCACCAAGCACCGAGTGACAGCTAAGCTAAAAACTACCTGCTCAGGTCTGGCTAGCTGACCAACAGCTGTGACTCGTTTGCTTTCCGCGCTGTGGCGAAGAAGAATGCTTTGTTCTGTTTGCTCCGCGAAGAAGTACGCGTTGCAAGCTTTCGAAGAACAAGAGGCAAAGCTGTTGATGCAACGCCTGTGAACTGACGAAGTTACGTAAGCCAGCTTGCCCGCCAAGATATTCGAATAAATGTCAGTTTTGAATGTAAATAATTGATCGTGACGATGCGCACCGAAATGTGTCGGTTGAATCTTGTCAGACACTGGTCGCAGAGGCAATATGGTTTGTATGGCCATGGCCTGATGTCAGTTGCTGCACAGCAAGAGATATGACAGCGTAACTGCCAGTACAGGCGATTTGCATATTCCAATGTAGACTGCACAAAACTCACACAAATCAGTTCTGCTGCAATGAGTACTCATGCAAGGCTGCAATACTTGCTGCCAATGAAATTGAAAGCACGCCATATGCTAGCCTAGAGGTAGCTACCATACATCTGCCCAGAACTGCAAACTAAATGGGGCATGAGCAAGGCTCATGCAAAATTTACCAGTGAAATACTGATAGCAAAGTCTCCAGCTTACGCTCAGCATTATAAACTGCAAAACACTGAACGCACTTGCAAGCAGGCAATAAATCTGAAAGTTGGCGCACACAGAGGGATGGACTGCTGGGGTTGCACGGATAATGTCATATCTTGCTTGTGGGCACTTCTTTGTGCTGTTTCTTGAGAGACTGCAGCCTTTGGATGCAACCTAATAGTTCCTCTGCAGAAGACTCTTGCACCTGTCCAGGATCTTCTTCAACCAACTGCAGGACAGTACATGTTTATTGCTACCGATTGTCACAAATACAATTTTGAACGCCTCGATGCCACCCTGCATGTCTCACGTTTGACGACATGCATACAAGATTCTGCGACAGGCAGCATGGCGCACAAGCAGCCTGTTATTGCAGGCAAGACAGAGAGCCATGAAGGTCAAAAAATGCCACATGCTTGAAATGCCAAGGCTTCAGAGACTGGGAGGGTCATACCAGCTTGAGCAGGACACCATTGTCTATAAGCGCTGAGTATCTGCAGCATCAGCAGCAGCACATTCAATGCACATGATGAGTGTGTTAAGAAGCCTCCAGCTTTCACGGTGATGAAGTGTGATGTTCAAAGGCATCAGCAACTGAACTGCTGCCAAGATAGTACACCTTGGCTGCCAATGTCAATGTACACCACCAGACTCTGCAAGACATATAGGCTTTTCCAGTGTTGCTTGCGGTGTTCCAGATACAACGCATCACGCCTTAACCACCAAAGGACCTTGATACAGCCAGCACAACACATCATCAAATTTGCTGTGCTGTGCTGGCTGTTACAAGCTATCACAAAGTCCTCCAGTCTAGTCAATGCCAGTAGGCTTCAGATGCACCATATAGAGGCATTATGCACTCTACCAGATTGAGCAGGCAAGACTCTTCAGTCAAAGGGTGCTTGAGAGTAGCCCTGTGTGCATCCTGCTAGTGTTCGTGTGTACTGCAGTCCAGACACATTGTACCTCTGTGATCTTGGGCCAGGCGCGTCATACTGATTCTCATCTAGACCTAGCATGCGAGTCCACGCTCCTTTGGTATCTGCCCATACCTCAATCTTGGTGCCTGTCAATCCAACCTTGTCTGCCCATTCAGAAACCTCCTCAGGCTCAGCAACAGCCAGGCATACCACCTTCTTGACACCTGCCTCTTCCAGCTTATCTACCTGCACAGTGGTGAAGGCGCCTTTGCAACATGCTGCCGATGCAGTGCAATAAGCTGTGGATGTAAAGGACATGTTGATTGAGAGCAGCTTTGACATGGCAGCCGACTTGGCAGCATTGGAAACCTACATTCTGCAAGTAGTTTGGTACGTGCTTATCCGAGCAAGTTGGACCCATATCAGGCACACCAAAAACACCCACCAGGTGTCCCTGCAGAGGTATTGCTGTCGAGAAAAAGGCCAACTTGCATGCCGCAGTCTGTGCTGCAGAGCGTTGCTACCTTAAAGATGTCCTTGACAGTCGCCTTGCCACCAGGTTGGAACAAACATAGGTCTTCTCGCAGAGACAAGTCTCGTCTTCGGTTGAGACCAATATGGCACGTTACGCTGCGCAAGTCGGAGTTCTTGTGACCTTCAGGCACGTCTTGCTTTTCCTGGCATCGAGGATGTGCGTTCAGTCCAGCGGAAGTGGATAGCAGAGATCGACCGAGCAGTGACAACTGATCTGGCCTTCTGAGCACTCGAAGCATGCCGTTTGCGCACACGACAGCAAGCAGCACCCACGAGTCTAGGTCAGGTGTTGAGTGCTTGAACGTCCTCTATCTATGTAATGCGACGCTGCTGGCTTGTGATGTCCGACTTGCTGCATCCCACGTGACGTAATGCAGCCCGCTACTGTAGCGATAAGAACACGCACAGTGGAACGGTTCTCACAGATGCAGCCATGCCAACAGGTTGTTTGAATTGCATCACATACGTTCTGCAGAGGCTGCTTGATCCTGCGGAAAAGCGGACTGCAATGTGCGCATGCATGCACACATACCATATCACAATCAGTGATAGGCCAGTGTGCGCAATCCCAAGTTGAACAGTCCAGGAGTATCTGTGTGCAACTATCATGCCATGCGTGGCTTCTTTGGTCAAGCAATGTGCAGAACTGTTTTTTAGGCTGATGATAAGCCAAACGAAATGTTGCCAGCACTAAGATCAAATACAGCTCTGCAAAGCATCTTAGAAACAGGCTGATGCTCTCCCTTATCTATGGTGCTGGGCTGTTTCATCTGCACAGGAGCCTGCAGAAGCTGCACAGCTTGCACGCTGTAGCTGGGCTTGCCACTGAGATGGGGTGTAGAAGACTGCAAGCACACGTAGCATGTCCAACAATGTGCTCTGCAATCATGATTTGCAAAGGAGCATACAAACAAATTGGAGATTGGTGCTCCATGTATACAAGACACAAGGTCATTCGTGTTTCTTGCCACCTGAGGCACTTCAAATGCACATACTCATTGCAGACAGGCACACTGGTGGCAGTTCACAGAGTCACGGTTGACACTCACCATCCATTGGTCGGCAACTGGAAACAGTTGGTACTCCATCCATGAAACTAGAGCATGCATGACACCTTCCTGTCTCACTCTGCAGCAGCAGAGAACTAAGATATGATGAATACCAGACACACGATAGCTTGTTGTTGCATCTGCAGCAGGCATTTGAAAACAAGTGCACCACACCTGACAGTAGCATTGCCTTGTGAGCTTGCCAGAGGCTGTGAAAAGTCAAACTTGAGCATCTCAACATGCTCTGTCAACTCCTGATAGCCACTGCCACACTGCCAAACAGACCTTGTCATCACAGGGGCCGTCTGGCTCAGAGCCAGGGCTTGCCCTGGTCCCATGTCTGCCTCTATTGCCCCTTTACAACCACACAAGACTTGCTGCAAAAGACCCTTAGCAGAAGCCAAATCCTGCCATGACCAGTCCTTCTACATGCACAACGCATGACTACAGCTGCTGCAATTGATTCTATGTGGAGCCTCTACATTCCTGCTCATGTCAGCTGTGCCCACACAGCCTTCAAGTGCGAGCAAGCTGAAGTGACAGCAATTTGACAGAGGTCCAAAAGTCACTGCAGCTGACAGTTTCTGGAATGTCTGGCATCTTACTGACATTGCAACAGACCAAATCTACGGGCTTAGCAGGAACTGCGCTGTGTGCCTGCTGTTCACAGGACTAGTCACCCAGGACCATCCTGGCGCATGCCTGTGTCACATGGGGGCTAGACCAGTAGGGTAGTTGCATCACATTTATTCAGGCAAGAGCAACTGGGACAGCGTCAGAAGGACCACACCTAGAGCAGCATTGCAAGGGGTGAGGTCCACCCCATGCTGAACCCCTACAGGCGCCCTGGTCCGCCATAGGTTAGGCACAGCCACCCCCACTCCACACACCCTCCCTGCACCCCCACTGACAATGTACTCCTCATGCTGTGAGACTGTCACTGGGCTACGTGGTATCATGCTGCATGTAGGTCATGAGCTCACCTTGCATCATCTCATGAGAATGACAAGTGTATCAGGTGAGAATGGGTCGAGGCAAGCTGTGACAAAGCCTTGCTGGAAGCAGGCATGCTAACATGACATCATTCCTGGCATAATCAGCCAGAAGTGGCTTGCAAGCAGCTAAGCAGCTAGTCGTCCCATTATTCCTCGCATGCAGATCTGCAGGCCATGCAGCGTAAGCTCAGCAGTTGTGCAACTATGTATGCAAGGAAACACAGCACCTGCGCAAGGGATCATCTTGTGGGAGGGCTTGAGCAACCCAGCTGCCAGCAGCACATCTCTGTCATGCCAACACCTGTTGTGCAACAGAAAGTTAGGCAAGCCACAGATGTGCAGTCTGAAAGCATAACACAGCTGTGGCAGAGATGCCTGCATGGTATACGAGCTAGACATCCAATATGCCTTCAGTGGGCGCAGTATGGTGCTTCATCAACGCTGTGAATGTAAATCACAAGTGGCATCAGTAGGAATCGAATAATGCTCAACTTGGAGGGCATGCATACAGACACTGGTACTGGTGTACCTGAGTTGTGACCAGGGTGGAAGAGACTCCAACAAGGAGTAGTATGGCTCAGACAGAAACACGTTTGCTGGAGTAACTGGTGCTGCTGTCAACTCTGACAGAAGGCGTGCAGGATTGCCACTATCAAGCACCTGTTGCGCATCCGCCACTGTGACCTTGTGCAACAGGCCAGCTGCCTTGGCTGCTTGTAGAGTGTCACGCTGCTGAGCTGCGCTCTCCTGCACAATGCTTCACCAATCAGAAAACTCTGGTCTAGACCTGGTTGATAGGCTCTTTTGTTGAATGCTGCAGTGTCTAGGAAAAGCAACATAGCGAGGTTGCAAAGCAGACCATCACCAGAACACAAAATTCTTGACACTGAGTCTGGCAACAACAGCTATCTGCAGGCAATGGCGGCATCAGCAGCAGCAGCAGCAGCAGCAGGTCAATGTAATGATGTGACCATACAGCTTGAAGACCCACCTGAAGGCAGATTACCTGTTGCACATTGCCACATGCAGCAGCCACCAAGGCCAAACGTGCACCAGCCCCAGAAGCAATGCAAACTGCCCCTGGTCCTGCACCTGCCACCACATGCCGCACAGCCCTCTCATACTGTACTGCCCTGTCAGCATCTGCCAGCATCCATAGCCTGTTGGGGCTTGCCCCTGGCTCTTCCAGATGCCACTGATCACCACGGGATTGAGAAACGGCTGGTCTGTCCAGTGTGTGATGCAGTGCACAGGTATCTGGAACTGCAGTGACTTGTGTTGACTTTTCAGGCACATGAGTTGGTTTGGGTTCACTTTCTTGCAGTGGTTGTGGCAGATCCTGGTGTGGTGCGTATGTGTCAGTCACATTGCTGTGCTGAGCAGCGCTTGACAGCTCAGCATGTGAGCATTGAGTAGCAATGCCGGCGCCGCTGTCATGGCCGCCGTCTGTCTGTGCAATATGTGTGTCACCTTGTAAGCTGACGGCAGAGGCATTCATGCTGATGCTGGTGTCATCATGACGGGCGCTGATCTGCACCATGCCGCCTGCTTCTGCATGCAACAAACAGCAAAGCTCAGTTGCTACCAGCGTTACTGCTATTGGCATAGTGTGCTGCATTGCCAAAGGCTCAAGCATGACAGTTGCCTAGGCCCAATCAAGTCTTGCTTGATGTCCTGTGGGTTGAGCAGTCACAGACGCCGTGATAGTCCGACACAAGAGCATGACCGCGTGACGTACTCTGGCTTGTATCTTGTCATGCACATCTGCAATTCTAAGCCTGGCATCAACATGACACTATAGAGGATTCCCTTGTCCTCATCCAGGAAAGCTGTTCACAGCAGATCAGCAACATGCAGGAAGCATCTTACCTAACATCAAGTGAGGTTGCACTGGGGTCCAGCATTGCTTCCAATGGTCTCGCCACTGCTGTTCAGGCTGCCCATCCACTGTCTGTGTGCCGCTTTGGCCACAGCCCAGTTCCGCCTGCTCCATGCCGATGACGTTGGTGTCAGATTTTGGCACAGACGCTGGCAAGGAAGCGGCCTCGGCAGAAGTGTTAATCCAAGGGGGAGCAGTGTCTAGGGTGATGTGACCAGACTGGTCTAGATTCAGCTTCCACCACATTATGATGGCGTGGGCTGTGCCAGCTGCAGTTGCTTGCACCTGTGATGCAAAGCTGCACTGTGAGATGCTCAGTGGCCTGCTGAGGCAGACTTTGTTATGTGACGTCATCGATGAAAGCACAGAACACAAGCATAGGGTGGGAGGTTGACAGCTGCGTGATTATGCCATGTTGCCTTTGAACACTGAACAACACTGCAGCTGTGCATTACGTTGATATCTCCAGTTCTGCCTGTGTTCTTGGCTGACAGCCAGGTGTTGTTTGCTTTGCAAAGGCAAAGCACAAACATTCAGCATGGCATTCAGACAAGCAGGGCAATGTAAAGTCACCTGCAACTTCTGTGATTGGCTCCCTTCTGGAGGCTGCCCAAAATCAAATCTGAACACCTCAAACGGCTCTGAGAGCAACTCCAGATGGTCAGGATACAGAGGTCCGACATGCATAGCATGCATCTGCAGCCCATCCATTGCTGATGCAGCATTCCGCTGCTGACTGGCAGACTCTAAAGCTGCTTGCAAAGCAGATTCATCAGCAGCTTCTGCCACATGCTCAGCTTCTCTGTTCTGTGCTTTGAATGGCTCTGTGAGTATGGGTTGCTGCAAGTGGCAACACTGTGAAGCAAGCATGGGGCTCTGCACTAGCTGACCATACACACCAGCTGTGGCTGGGATGACAACACCACCTGGCTGGAGCAAAGGCAAGAGTCAGACATGGTCAGCACTGGAGAGTGTTTTTGGTCTGATGCATACCTTGAAAGCCGACTTACCATCACTGATGGTGTGACTCATGACAGGTATGTGGTCATGCATAGCAGATTGGGTTGTCTTGACTGCAACCGTTTGTGTCCCTTTTTTGTCACAAGAACATACATTTTTGCATAGCCATACAAACTTATTGTACAAGTTATCCTTGATTGCCCATGCACAGTGCCAGATGTGGTTGTGTGTTAGCATGTTAGCAACAGGATGAGCATTATTGCAACACTAATATGAGATGCAAGATGAAAATGTATAGATTGATGACATACCTGCAGAAGCTGCTTGACAGCATGCCGCATGGTTGGCAAAACACCCTCACCCAGAAGCTCTGAGTCAAAGATTTCAGTCACAATGACATCAGGCTTGCGTGGCATGTCAGGACGGTCAGGAGTCTTGGCCTTTGGTGTATGCAATCTGGAATGCTTTTTACGCATGGCAGGTGCGGATGTGCAGTCTTGCTGAGGTTGCTCACACTGTTGCTCAGGTGCTTGTTGATGCCTAATAGATGTTGATGCTTGTGCTGAAAGAGCAGAGCTGTCTGACTGTTTGCTGCTGCCTTGAAGGACTGTAAGCTCATCAGAACATTTCTGATAAACATCAATACTGCCTGTCAGCCTGTTGTGAGACACCAGTTGCCTGGCTAGGTTGACCATGGGTGGATACACCTCACAGGCAGTCACATGACCCCCACCTGGTCATAGCAACAGCTTGTCTGACACAGTGTGCAGCGTCTGTTGCACATGAAATTTATTGCCTATCCTCTCGATTTGTTTGTATATACATATACACATACGTGTCTATATATAGCATTAGCATCATTTGACTTGCCTGGACAAGGCTTGTTCGCACGTTGTGCTGCCAACATTGCCAGCAGACCTGTGCCTGTGCCAATATCCAGCACGTCTTGCCCTGCAATTATACTTGACATGAGGCTTTGCCGTTTTCACTGACTGCAGTGAATGCTGTGCAGGTGACCAGGGCTTCACCTGGTCTGACCACCTCTTTGAGACAGGCAGCATAGGCGTGATTTCGTTTCGTATCAGTTAGCATATCCAAGTATAGAGAGTCTGATAGTCCAGGTGTCTGAGAGGCTTTCTCTGCAAAATGGCCCAGTCATGTCAGCAAGCCATGGCATCGGTTTTGGAAGCAATTATGGGGGTGCCATAGGCACGCTGGTCGTGTCAGTGGCTCATGTACGTGCAGCTAAGCATCACACAAACTTGTTTACCTTCGGGAACGTGAACCCAATCGACTTTGCCGGACACAGCGTTGAAGCGTTGTGCGAACATGCCGTCTAGCAGACTCATCAAAGGTTTGTGCTTGTCTCGCCTGATATCATCGATGTCGAAGAACACAACATTTGCCTCATTGACACTCGGGAGCTTGGTCTTAACTTCTTTGCAGGTTGGCCGCATGCATGAGCAATTGCAACTGTTCAGGCAGCCAGAGGACAAATTGCACACATTGAAAGTGCATTATGCCTATCAGTTTGACAGCCTCAGCAGCTGGTCAGGCAGAGGTTCCAAATGTGTCAAGAACTCCGACTAAGGTTGTGAATTTACACGTAGCGGGTTACGAACTTTTCAGTGCTGAGAGGATTCGTTTATGGTGCCTGCTTGCAGCCATGCATTGCTTATTGCTCAGTTCAGGGCTGTGCATGAACCCGCTGCCAAAGCTTCGCTCTATTGTGCTGAAGGCCCTCACATGCTGCGCTGTTGCCAAGCATCTGCCTCAAAAGCAGGCAAATGCTTATTCTAGTCTTGCAGCATCTGCTCAGACTCCACCTGAAGAACAGGCACGCTTGTTGGCAGCAATCAGTTGTCACCAGGACAAACACAGGCACATGACACAGTCATCAATCAGAAGCAAATCCACCTGGGCTTGTATGCATAGCAATACTCACATTGTCATGGTCTTCTGTCTGAGTGCCTGTAGGTCCGCTGGGAGCTCCCTTCTTCTTGGATATGCCACTCACAATATCGTCTATCCGCAGCAGCATGATTGCACTCTCAACTGAGGTCTTGATGGTTTGCACCTGAACAACCACATCATCAACTTTGACAGCAGCTTTACTGTGCATAAACAGCCACACACTGCAGGGCTCACCCTACAGCAAACAATACAATGCCCTGCTTGTTTGTTACCCATGTTCTCAAGCAGTGGCTCAAGTGCTACACTCAGCCAGTACAAGCTGATCTCAGCATGCTATGCACGCCTGCACACATAGCTGGCGTGCTTGGATGCACTCACCTTGACAGCGTATGGCTCCCATACACCCAGCTCCTTCATGTCAACAATCTCCCCAGTGTTTCCATTCAGCCCAAAAGTGCAGTCTGAGCTGTCTGCATGCTTTGCTCTGAGCTTGGTCAGCGTTCTGATGACATTGGCACCGCAATTCTGGGCCAGGGTACGGGGGATGACCTCCAGGGCCGTCCCCACTGCTCTGTAAGGACCCTGCTCCACGCCTTCCACCTGTTCAGTGAACGACACTTTGTATCCGCTGCTTTGATCCAAGGTTTCATGTTTGCCAGGTTCAACTATATGCATGCAGAAGGTGCCTGAAAATTTTGACAAATGCGTGCCAAGCCAAGCTGCCCCACCATAAGCAGAGCTATGGTGTCAAGGCTCCAACAGAGCAGGTCCTGATCACAAGCCACAACATTCAAAAAGCTGATCATGACAATGCTTATACGTTGGGTAGCAGGCAGCAGGTTCCTGGCCTAAGCAAAATGTTGTCTATGGCACCCGTTCTGTCTGCGCACACTCCTTAGGTTTCCAATGTTCGTGCATGTTGGCTTGCAGAAATGACACTAAGTAAGTACCTAGCAAACAATGCTGGAATATGTGTGCAATGATAGGATGTAATGAATAATGAGCACTTGCAACCAGTAACACCTGTGACTTGACAAGATGCCGCGTCAAAGCCATTGATGTAATAGGATCCAGAAATGAACATCAGCAGTGTTGTGATGCATGCCGGACATTGTTGGGAGTGTAACAAGTCCATGAGAGATTTCTGTTATAAGCAGAGGAGAGAGCAGATATACAGTGGAGGCCTTGTCATTCAGTCCTCGTGCAATTGCCATCTCCACAGCTCCTCCTCCAGGCACTAGCCTGGGATCCAAGGCAACATTCCTGGCAACCCCCATTGCATCATGCAGATTCCTCTCAACCTCATTCAAAACATCCTGCAGACGTGCAGGGCATGCTGGCAACAGGTGTTGCCATTCAAGGAGTGCTGAGTCAAAAGCGACTGTTCTGGCTAGGGCAATCCTCTCTGCATGAAAACAATTTCGCATTGCAAAATCAAGTGGCTGCTGTGATGCAGCAGGCAGACTAAGGTATAATGAGAACATAGCTGTGTGGCTAGTTGCTGCACAGTGCAAGTTGCACATACCTTAGATGCACCTCTGAGGACAATGCTGCATGCCTTTGGCTTATCACAGTCCACCACAAAGGTGAAGAACTCGTCTCCAATCTTCTGCACCTCAAAAAGACCAGCCCGTGTTCCAATGTCAGACGCCCTGATCTCTGCAGCAGCAGAAGCACCGCGGCTTCATGTCAACGAAGCTATGTGGCACATGCTGATGCTGCTGTGGGGTACAAGAGGAAATAACTTGCACTGTTGGGCATGTCTTGTAAGGCAAGACTTCCATGAGCTGAGGCAGTGAAATGAGGTTGACTCAAACCATTTTGCAAGACAGTAGCAAGCAGCACTTTCACTAGAGCATTATGTCAGGCAGAGTACCCTCTGCTCTGTGTACAATGGTGGCTCCACAGGCCCTGGATATTCTGTTGTTGTCTGTTTTCCTGAGCCGCCTGATTGCACTGATGCCTGCCTTTGTCAGGAAGTGCATGGCAAGATCACTGAGTCCCTTCTCAGTGATGACCACATCCGGTTTGTGCTTGATGATCTCTGCGCAAACGTCCTTGATGTATTCCTCCTCCATCTTCAGCAAGGTAGCCCTAAAGCCAACGCAGCCAATTACCATGGGGTTGCTGCCTATGGCTGCCTATGGCTGGTGACTTGTATCTTGCTGTCGTTGTGAAGCCATGAATGTGTGAAAAGAAACTTGTCTGTTTTGCAACACTGCAGTGAGGCACATGTCCAGCAACGTGATGACCAGAAATACGCCACATGCAACATGGATGAACACGAACAGCAAAGATGTACCTGGCAGGCCACGCATCAAACGTATGACTCTGTGCATGCTTTGGGAAGGGGACACGCATTGGCATCTTTCAAATGTCAGCTTACCAGTCCTCCTCCTTCTCAATCTCCACATTGGTCTGGTTCTCTCCCTTTTTGTACTCAAGCGGGCAGTCCAACAGCAGGATACGGGGGTTGTGAATCTTGCGGCGCATGCGCCCTGGCGCCACCACATCCTTCTGGAACATAACTCCACTCAACACTCTGCAACAAATGAGAGCAGATTATTGCAACCGCAACTTCTCGAGGACAAGCTGTGCTGAAAAGTCCAAACCAACATCTGCTGCCTTAGATTGACAGGGCTGAAAGCGGCTGCACAGTGATCAGGCCAAAGGCAGGAGTGTCCATTGAGGGTATTCCACCTGCAGTCCTCAATGGCACCTCCTGGAATCTTCTCAATCTTCACGTACTTCTTGATGTCAATTTCACGCTGCCCTGTGCTGGCTTCCGCCATGACAGTTGTGACAGCATCTAATGCCAGTTCCTGCATGAGCATCAGACAATCTAGGATCCCATTGGATCCTGCGCCCCAAGGCTTTTTTGGCAGAGAAACTGAACGGGTAAACTTGGGAGACAGGCTTTACACTGCACAGCAGGCGATGCACATCTGACTTGACATGACCAGCTTTTATGACACGCAGGATCAGCATGCTTTTGAGGCGTGGTTCACAGGACCCTGTTCATACTCACCGCCATCAAGTTACCAAACTGATTGGTGAACTTGGTGCCAATGCAGCTGTTGACAATTTTGAGCATCTGAGCCTTGTCGTTGGTGTCGATGGGGAAGCTGAGCTCATCCACGATCTTGATAGCATCCTCCAGAGCTCTGACATAGCCCCGCACAATCACAGTGGGGTGAACATTCTTCTCCAGAAATGGCTCTGCCATGTGTAGCATCTCGCCAGCTGCATCATTGATAATGACTGGTCATGATCACTGCCTGATCTGTCTGGTTTTGACATAATTGCTGTATGTCCCCAGCCCAGGTACAAGATCTGCCTGTGCAAGAAAGTCTGACTAGACAGTGCATGAACTGGAGCCTGTTTACCTAAGATGATGACAGAGGTTGTGCCATCACCAACCTCTTCATCTTGTGTTCTGCTCAGCTCTATCATGGACTGCATCAAAGGTCAGGAAGCTGGAGTATGCTGCAAAAATTGTCGGAAATATGCAGCAGCAGGTGCAGCAGCAAGTGTCAAAGCCGACCTTGGCTGCAGGGTGTGTGACATCTATCTCCCGCAAAATTGCATTACCATCGTTTGTCAACACAATACCTGCAAAGGCAGACAGATGAAGAGGCTGCATCTGCCTGTATTGAATGCGTTCGGAGAATTTCTTTTTGCATACCCCCGGAAGAGTCCAGTAGCATCTTTAGCATAGCCCTAGGCCCAAGAGTGGTTCGTACGATGTCTGACACGGCCTGTGCAAGCCGAAACATTGTTCATGACGTTCAACATCTCATTTCTTAGCCTTGCCGGCAACGCGCCCAGCATGGCCCTGACGCAGAGGAAGTTTGCCCTGGCTGCTAGGTTTACCTTTGCAGCCATGATATTGCCTGACTGTGCTTTCTTGCCAGTCTCTCTTTTCGTATTTGCCGTAAGCACAGCCATAGGAGCTTGCATCTCGTCAAGTAGATGCTAAGCGCGGGTATCAGAGGAAGGCAGGTAGCTAGCGCCAAGCACACTGATCAGCAATCAGAAACGGCGTTGATCGCGCGCAAAGGCGATTTGGACCGTCGACCGCTGGCGGCCGTGAACAACACGTTATAGCAATTCACAGCAATTCTTCCGAGCTATCTTAAGCGTAAACTCAAGCTCGCAAGCAAGTTGATAATCTGCATCTGTACTGGAGGTAGCTTCGAGTACGGAACAGGTGAATGCGTCAGGCGTATTTTCTGCGCTGTGTTTCCGTGTTGTCTCAGTGTGGTCTCTCACTTGGCCACTTGATGACGCATCTCATCTTTGCGACTGCGCAAGTTCTTTGACCAACGTCGCACGCCTTGAGGCGCCATGTCGGGCCACACTTGTATAAGCCCAGGTACACAGCTTTGTCAACACACCCACCCCTACTGTCGCCCTGCGGTACGGTCCGGTGCCAGCAGCAGCAAAGCAGTTTGTGACGAAAGCCGCAGATCATTGCCTACCAGATTGTTGGCCCGCTCGCCTGGTCAGTCCCCTTCCAAATCTCATTGTGGAAGGTACAGCTCACAGAAGAGCAAGCGTCAGTGTATCAGCAGGCTAGAAAACCAACCACAGCAAGAGCAGATTCTGTCAAAGATTCCATTGCACATCCTAGCCGTCATAGCAGCATCTGTTAGCTTGTCAGCTCCAGCGTGGGCAGAGCTGCAGGTACAAGTCCCCTGCTGACCTGAAGGCCTTTGTGTGCACAACAGTGTACTCAACGGGCACCTCAGTTCTGCAGACTGTGCCGCCAAGTCAAGCCACCCAATATGCAAAGCCTATACAACAGCAAAAGGTGGACAAGGGGTTTGTAGCTCTGCTGTTTGCTGGGGGTGCAGCTTCGCTGTTTGGTTCAGCAGTTTTGCTGGAGAAAAATTCAAGATTTTTCCCAGCAATCTACAAAGCAAATCAAGTTATGCGTGAAGCTGAAAAGCGAAATCAGGTATGCCCAGGTATCATTTGACTGGTGTGCACGCAAAGCTGGGCATCATGACAGATCTGCGCCAAGCTGCAGCTCTCTATTTTGCACTGTGCAGGGCCGTGCCATAGCAGAGCAGGCAGTGGTGGATCTTGAGCAACAAGACGAGATGCGGTTGCAAAGAAGCGTGGAGGCTGGCTTGGCTAATGCCCAAGCAAGGGTGCTGCCTGAGTCCAGCAATGGGACTTCCACTTCCAGCAGTGCTACAAATATAGACACAGCCGACAGCACATCAGAAAACAGCAATGCACAGCCTAGTAGCAATGCAAATGATCACGGTCAGCAGAGATTGCATGGTGAAGATCATGATGATAGCAGTTCTGGCTCAAGCCCTGAGAGAGCAAAAGGAAGTCAGCTGTCAGCAGCTGAGAAGCAGAAGAGTGCAGTCAAAAGTGTTTCCTGACCCTGCACAGCCTAGACAATTTTGGCCACTTGCACTGCCATTGTATTTTCGGCAAGTCACGTTGAATGCAACTTTGCTGGCACATGTGTGCTCTGATGTCACAAGCAAGCTCAATGGTCCCGTAAGATATCATGAACTCATGGTGCTGTTTTGTGTATTGCACACACTGCGTTCGACAGTATGTTGCGGGCCGAAATGAGTCGCCACGATCTTGAATGCGCCTGGCTTAGCATCAGCCTGTGCTAAACCAGCTAGCTGATCACCACTATTGATTGTAACAGGGCTGTAATGATCAATCATGCCGTTTGTGGAGGAAACTAGGTCAGCGCGTTGTGACCTAGCATCACCTGACGCAGTGTCAGCTGCTGCGGGAGGTGTCGAGACATTGTAGTTTCGTTTCATCAGACCTGACTCACAAAATGCAGAACCTGAAGAATGTCCGCATGCCTCAGGGCAACGCTGCTGGCAGGCTTGGAGGGTTGATCATCGGCGGTGGTGCTCTGCTGTATGGAGTTTCGAACAGTCTATTCAACGTAGAGGGTGGTCATCGCGCCATTGTGTTCAACCGTATTACTGGCATCAAAGAAGATGTACGTCTTGCGATCGCCGCTGAGATAAATTCACAACACCTGTTCACCTGGGGGCATGTTCTGACAGGTGTACGAGGAAGGGACTCATCTTATGCTTCCATGGTTCGACCGTCCTATCATATATGATGTTCGCACCAGACCAAATGTCATCCAAAGCACCTCTGGCTCCAAGGATCTGCAAATGGTAGGTGGTCAGCTACGCAATGTTTTTTTGGCTGCAAGCCCTGGTCATTTCAGTTCAGTCCTTTTCAAAACTGCACTGTTGTTTGTTCCAAACGTACAGCGTATGTACAGGTGAACATTGGTCTGCGTGTGCTGACGCGACCTCTGCCAGCAAAGCTACCAGAAATATACAGGACCCTGGGCACGGACTACGCAGAAAGGGTCTTGCCGTCAATCATACAGGTTTGCGGTTGACAAGTCACACTTTTGGAATTGGCTTCTGCACATTGTGACTACACAAGCTCTTTGTGCTACTGCTGCAGGAGACGCTGAAGAGCGTCATTGCGCAATACAATGCCAGTCAGCTTCTCACAATGCGAGAGGTACATCTGACGTTTGCTCAGCAGAGCTCCATGCATGCATCCCGTTGGCCAAGTCCAAGTCAACATTGCATATAACAGCACAGCAGCCTGATCTGTGGCCTTCATGCAGGTTGTTAGCAGAGACATTCGACGAATCCTGACGCAAAGAGCGCAGTACTTCAACATATACCTTGATGATGTGTCCATTACCAATCTGACTTTCAGCAGGGAGTATACAGGTGCTGTAGAAGCTAAGCAAGTGGCTCAGCAAGAAGCAGAGAGAGCCAGATTCATTGTAAGCATGCCATGCTGAGTGTCTTGCTTAGCAAAGCAGCTGACACTGACTTTGCTGGACCACAATTATTTGATACTGCTGCTCAGTCAAACGTGTGTGTGGTATCATCTGTACATAGCTATGCAAGAAAACACATGATGCCAAGGAGCACTTCTGAGAATAGTCATATACTGTTGGCAGCAAAAGGATTTGGCTTGCAGGCATTGTTGCGCTCATGGTGTGCAGATCAACTGCTCCTTAACATATAGTTTTCACAGACAAAGTGCGCATGCAGGTTGACAAAGCAGAGCAGGACAAGCAGAGTGCCATCATCAAGGCACAGGGAGAGGCCACCTCAGCGCGACTGATTGGAGAGGCCATCCAGGAGAACCCGGCCTTCATCACTCTCAAGAAAGATAGAAGCAGCTCGTGACATTGCCGGCACAATCTCTGGAGCAGCCAACAAAGTGTTCCTGAGCTCTGACAGTCTGCTGTTGAATCTGGTGAGTCTTGTGTCTTTGCCAAATCCTGACAGTTCTAACAGGCATTTTATATGGCTGCAAGTGTCTGGGAGTTCCTACAGCAGAATCCAGTGCAATTGCACGTTGTTGGATCTGTCTGCTGTGCGCATAAATCAAGAGTGACAAGGCTTGTACTGTTTGTGCAGGGTGAACTTGACGTGTTGGGCCAGGTGCGTGCAAAGCGATGATGATGGTCATCGCCCGTCTGTTCTTGAAGCACTGTTCCTAGATTCAACTATACTGATGGCCCAGCTCTGAAGTCCATAGCTCTTGATACTTGACCATCGGCAGTCATACTAAATTCATCATAGCTTGCAGCTTCAACAGAATGCCACACATGCCTGAACACTTGCTTCAGCTTATAGGCTCGCTGAAATAACGTTGCAGATCAAGTATTTGTTGCCTGCTGCATCAAATTTGTCTACATTCATGCATCAGGTGTCATAAGCAATGCGTAAGGCAGTACCGCCTCATGCAGTGGTCGAGTTGATTTGTCAGCAGCCGCAAACCAATAAGGCCAGTAGGGATCCTTTGATTCTCTTGATTTTGCATGACAGAAGTCTTTCTCAAACACTAGTCTGGCTTGCAAAGCATGCCAGTCTTGTCAAACAAGCAGGTCTGCCAGTTGTAAACCTGAGACCCTGCATCCCTTGCAAACCTGCACCCAAGCAGGCATGAATCATTGCACCTGCAGGAGTCTGCCTTTGTGGTTATGAGCTGAGAAATGAGGTGCCGAGCTTTTGACCTGTTGTTTATGCCCATTCCTGAGCAATGTAACGTAAACAATGCCTGAGAGCTATTAGCCAACGCAGATGCTATATGGCCACCCTGGCCTGACATGCCATGCTGAGTATGAGTAGTGATTGTAACAGCCACGAATAGACAGACAAACGACAAATGTCACTCCTTGAAGTCACCTCAGGACACTGTATGCGTTTGCACTGGTCAGAGCAGAATTTGGACAGTGGCATTGCACAGGTGACAACAACTAACGATGCCAGCAATGAGTGTGCGATTCTCAGAGGCTGAGAATGGTGTCAGACTCTCAAGTCAGCTCACATGTAGCGTTCCCTTATGGTAAGTGCATGTGCAGCTTTTCCGCAAGGCAATGCTGGCTGGCTGGCTGGCTGGCAAGGCAATCATGGCAGAGTTCTGAGACAGCATCATTCAGCTCAGGACAATGCTGGCAGGTGCTGTTACCACTGCGGTGTGCTATGATGGTGGCAATGCCTGTCTCATCAGCAGGGCACTCCAAGTAACAAACATCAGTTGCTGCTTGGCCTGTGTCCCAGCCAGGGCAAGTATTCTCAGCATTGGAGAAACAACCTAAAGCTTGACAACCAAATAGGTATGTCATAAATGGCATGATGCATGGTATGATGTGATGGGCTTGCTCATGCAGGCCTGCATTAGAAGTTGTGAGTTCCCGATTGGACAGCTACATTCATGACGCCCAGGCTTCAGGCTCCTCGACAAAGGGTGTTTGACAAGAGCAGTATGTGGTAATTGCCATAGAAGGACATGAGCTGAAGTCACTGCACAGCTGGAGCATTGATTGCTTGCAAAGCATTGTACACCACAACACAGCTTCTGATGTGATCACTTGCGCCTGTGTTGTCAATGCAAGCATGTAAATACAATATTAGCAAATTTCCTTTTGCACCCAAGCCTGGCTTGCAGACTGTTGTTGCAAGCTAACACATGCTGTGTTGCTACAACGTTGACCTGACCTATTGTCTTTTTGGAGGCAGATCATTGATCACGGCCTACTGTCTGCTGAGTATGCCATAAGTGCAATGACATTGCTGTTGGTTGGGCATGCCGCGATGCACTGACACTGGTGTTAGGGTATGTGGCACAGCAGCCCATGTGCTCACAAGAGCTGCATGAGAAACAGAACAAGTTGTGTCTCAGTCAGACGTGGGGTCGCTCTCCACGCTGCAAGAGCATGTGTAATTGAATGCAGTGTTTCTTCAAGGGAATCGCCCTTCTGTTATGCCAATGTGCTGCACTGTGACCCAAAGGGTGCATGGCACTATGCATGTGCCTTCCTCTGTTAGGGCCTCATACAAGTCAGCCATGAGTTGTTGCACAGGACGGAGATGAGATTTTGTGTCCGGTCTTCTTACGCATGTAGTTTGCGCGGGTCTGCTTGTGCACACAGGGTGCACCCCACCATGTGGAATGCCTGGCTGCCACAACATTTAGCCAAATGTGGTTGCTCTGCTGCAACACTGGTAGCTGAGCATCAATGCTGCTGTTGCAGGCTGAATGCTACATGTAGATGCTGCAGTTAAAACAAATACCCAAATACTGCACCTATCCTCAGGATTGCAGCATGTACCCACTTGCCATACATCTAAAACAGTTGCATGTTGCTCACAAGAGTAGGCTGCCAAAGCTTGCAAGGTTCGGGATAGCCCAAAGGATTGCTTTGCATTAGATGCAATAGCAATGCAGAGCATTGGCAAAATAATCCATGTCAAGCTCGAGCACAGGAATGAAGCCCTTGAATGAAAGCTAAATTTTCTGCAGCTTTGCACCCTACATCTCGGCGCAGCTTCTTAGACCTTTGTCCATTCGTAAGGTATGAAATGCCTGGTTAGTATTTTGGCCTACAAGATATGTGCGGCTGTTGTGAACAACAAGTTACAGTAGTCAGCTCATGTACTGAGCACCATGATCAATGGGTGTATGCGCATTGAAAAAGAGGGACGTCGAGCACTATAACCCAAGGGACTTCGCGCCGTAGTTAATCAAAAAGCTCATCGCGAGTTCCGATGCTAGTGGCATGCCCGAAGTGGGGCTCGAACCCACGGCCACTAGGTTAAAAGCCTAGCGCTCTACCAACTGAGCTATCCGGGCGATTTCCTGGCCACAACCTTTTTTTGCACAATTGAGTAGTAAGGAAAAATGCGCAAGGCGCTGCAAATTTTTACAACTGCTGCAAGGCATGTATTTGCGCAGCTTTGTTGTCACAAGCATCAACTACCTCGCGCAGACCGACATGCAGCACACTCAAGTCACTTGTAGGCTCTGCACCTTGATTCTCATCTTCCACAAACCTCACCTGCTTTGCTAGCTCCTGCAGGGACAGGTCACCCATTGATCATGAGGTGAAGCAAGGCAACATTGCCGTACCATCATTCCCAGTAGCTTGATGTGCAGCAGCAATGGGTAGCAGGGTACCCATGCTAGCAGGGTCTGCTCAAGGACACTCACATAATGACAACAAGTGACACGGTCAATCAATACAAGAGTTACTTGGTTGCTGACCTGGTAGTGCTCATACAGCTCATCATACTCTGCTTGCAGGGACTCCTGGACTGTCTGCATGCCCATGGACAAAGTGGATGAGCTTGAGCAGCTGTTTTCGGCCCTGCAAAGAGCGATCGCTTGTCAATTGTTTGCTGGCTTCAGCGATCTGAGTGTATGCTCTGTCAAGCAGGGTATACAACAGCACCAGAACCACACCTGTGCTGATAGTACATGCAGTAGAATGATGCCTGAGCATCAGCTCAAAGAATACATGCACAAGCAATCCCGGCAGCTGTTAAGCTTCTCATCCCCCTCTGCAAGTCACAGTTCCCTTTTTACGAGAGTTGCATGATGATGTAGGCTGGAGTGCTGTGCTCAAACACATTAATTACTGATCTGAGTGACCAAGCTTAATCAAAATCAGGCAGACCATTGTCAATCCTCACCAGCTCTGCATAGGGAGGGTCCTGTGACTCCTGCCAGGGTCACACGCTCTCCCAGGACTCACAGCAGGGCTGCCTGCAGCAGCCCTGGGGCTGGCAAGGTCCGGCTGTGGAAGAGGCTCCCAGAGGGCAGGCAGTGGGGTGCGGCGGCCATCCTGCTGGCGCTGTAGGTGGGAACGAAGCGCATTCCTGCTGCGAGCGATCACCCTTGACGCATCTCTGCAAGCCCACTTCCCATGAGGCAGCGTCTTGGCACAAATAGTGATAGTGTACTTCTGTTGCCATCTGGGAATGAGACCATGCAAAGCAGCTGACCAAAGAACATTTAGTGCACGAAACAATGCAGGCGGGTTTTCACAGTACCCTCTGCCATGTGCTGCTTTGCATGTTTTGTCATGATACTGCTCATGACAACAGAGCGTGCCTCTGTGTCTGTGCCTTGGATTTCAACTGTCTTGCTTTATTGTGCAGGGTAACAAGTTTATATATTTGGGAGGAATGGCGCCAGCTGCTAGGGAGCTGCAAATTTGCACAATTGTTTTTGGACCTGGTGCACAACAGGCAAGAATATATGCAGGACACACAGCGCTGAGACTGCCACCTGTGAGCCTTGCATTTGCAAGGAGCTGGGTGACAGCAGTGGTGGTGATGCTGACAGTGATGCTGCCCAGCTGTTGCAACCTTCCTTGCATGGACACCCACAGCTTTGCCACCATGATGACCCTGAGCTCCCTTGGCAGGGCTACAGCCCCCAGTTCTGTGGCACCGGTCCTGATGCTGGTGAGAATGCCGAGGCGAGCTGAGGCCTGAATGAGATTGCTTGGATGTAACCATTGCTGTTAACATCTGGCGCAGCCTGTCGTTGGCACCCTGCACCGCCTGCATCAACCAGTTCAACTAACTTCACACACACCCAGCATGTGCATCTGTGCTAGTCAACATGGACAGGAGGCAGACAAGGCAGAGGAGCTGTGTGCAGGCAGCGGGTGTGATGGGCACATAGCTCTTACCTCATGCAGGCTCAGCCTCAATAGAGCATGATATCTGAGATTTGCACAACCAGCAGCCAATGCTGCTGCTTGATGCAGTGATCATGGATGTGGACAGTATGAAGTGCAAGCAGATAGGCTGTGGACGGTCCATGCGGGTACATAGTGCAATGCTTGGCTCACGGAGGCGATTTAGCTGTTCCTGCCACTGGAAAGACCCAGCAAAAGGCCTTGGTACAACACGTTCTCATCACACTATCTGACTGTCAAGCCACTGCAAAAAAGCAAATGAGCCTTTGATTACCCTGACAGTCTTGTTTGCCTGGTTTTGCCCAGCAACAGCGTCCTGCAACTCGTTGTGCAACAGTGTTTTGGCCTGCAGCAATGACTGCTGCAGCCTTGTTACCTGTGCCTCCAGATGGCTCACATTTCCACTGGCCTACATAACAACACAACAGGGTTTGTTTTGGCTCATCAAGGCTGGTCTGCCATACGCAAGAGAGGTCCTGAGATCATGTCTATCACAAAGCAGCGCTTCTGTGCATTCACCTGCCTCAACAACACAGGACATAAAACACTACTGACAGGTTTTGGCATGTCCTGCATGTTGTCTCCAAAGAGTTCATTAGTGTACAGTGTCACATCATCAAACCAGCTGCCTGTTGTGTATGCAAGGAGGCACATCACTCATGCTGTTCTGGAGAAGGACTCAGCAGTACGTGCCAGTAGACATAGTCATCCTGTTCAGATGCAAGCACATTTTTGCGGAGCAAACTGTCAAACCTGCGCAAGCAGAGCTTGGTAGCGGTGTAGCAGGCTGTCGGCTTGGCTGGTGAATACGTGAGTGTGTGCGTGAATGTTGCTGTGCTGCAGGTTGGTCACAGCTGCGAGGCTAATCTTGAGGTGTTCAGCTTGCTCATGTACTCTGCAGCACAAGACGTGGCTGCTGTATGTATGCCTTCATAGACATTGTGATGTAATGTGCACAACTCTCATGTAACACGTGAGCCAGTGCGTAGGTGCAGTGTACTGCAGGTTTCTTATGCGGTCCAATTTGTCAGTGCATCATGCATTTATGACATTCTCGAGACTGCACATTCACTGCATCACATGATGTCTCGGCTAGCAGCATTGAGCAAGGCTAAGCACTGGGCGGACATCGGTAGACATGTAATATACTCATTCATTAAGAGCTAAAGAGAGCCAGATAGTTCACATGGGAAGACAGAGAAAGGGATAGAGTTATGGAATCTTGCATGGTTTATGGCTTGTCTTGATTGTGCCTGGACAGCTGGCCTGATGATTGATGAGTCACAGCATGCTGACTCATTGGTAGTCTGATCTGTGACGACAGGTCCCGCCAGTGCCCAACTGACCACACCAGTATATGCAAAGTGTCACACGCTCAATCAGCACTCTGCACCAGTGTACAGCTAACTGTACCATTGCATGCACAGCATCACCTGGTGTTCAGGGCAGCATTCTGGGCCGCCACATGCTCCAGTTCCTGCCTGAGGGAGGCCAGTTGCATGTGCAATGCATGTTCCTGCTGCGTGGCTGCATGCTTTGCACTTGCCAGCTCCTGCCTCAGCCTCTGCGCCTCCTGCACTTCCGGGTGCCTTCAGTACTCCTGACGCCGTCGCAATGGTATGCAAAGAGTAGGGCAGCAGCTGCCTGATGGCGTGCTCAAGGAAGCAGTAAGCCGTGTAATGCACTAGCTGAAAGCCCCCATGACTTTCTCTGTTGAGCTGAGACTGATCACGCTGCATCCCGGTGTTGTTGAACACAGAGCCAAGGCAACATGTAATCAATGTCATGATGAAGAACAGCCACTGCTGGGATGGCAAAACTGATGCTGACGCTCAGGGCACCAGTGCAATCATCCCATGCAGATAAAGCACGCCTTCAGGACTGCACCCTTTTCTGTAAGGCAACCCTGCACACCTGTGTCGCTTGCTGCCTGTCTGCAAGCAGCTCGTCTTGATAGCAGTGGTCATGCCGCTGCTGCTGCTCAGCATCCTTTGCCGTTCCTTCCAAGCTGCTGCACTGTGTTTCCAGCTGATGGACTCTGCTGGCCAGCTGAGCATTCTCTGCTGTGACTTTTGTGAGGTTTGATTCCAGCTGTTCCTGAAAACAGCAGATGCTAGCTTTGCATGAAGCATGCAGGTGGCATCTGCTGAACACATTCTGACACTGCAGTGGCTCACCGTACAGCAACTTGATGACCCAAAAAAGTGGTTTTATGCAGCTGCTAAGCCTAATCTTTTCAGCAGGACAGCACACGCAGATGCCTGTTATACCTTGGTGTCCATCAAACCCTGGTTGTGGCGCTGCAGGCTGTCTAGTTGGTCTGACTTGCTGACAAGCTCTTGCTTTGCAACACCACTGGCCAAGGACTGCTCGTGTAGATCCTGCTGAACTCGGCTGCAGGTGCAACTGCCAAATCAGGTGTTTACGCATCATGCATGGGCAGAAGCGTTGCTTTGCACAAGCACTGGCAGCTCCCATTGCCAAATGCAGGAATGGGCACTGCCTATGGTATGTCTTACCGCATGCGCAAGCTCTGCTCCTGATGGCTGTGTTCTGAGCTTGCAAGCTGACATCCTATTTCTTGCAGCTGTGCTTGGGTTTTAGATACACGCTCCTCAGCTATTTGGCCCTAAAATTGCAAGGTGTTTCAAGAGAAATCACTTACTTCGCAAGCTATGAGACGCAGTGGCTGTGCTCACTTTGCGGCGGAAAGCCTCCTTGTCCTGTGCAAGCTCGGCCATCTGTGAATCTAGACCCTTCAGATTTTCTGCAGACTCACAAGTGCAGCTTTCATGGCTGTGTTCTGCTGAGCCAATGTCTGGCTGCAGCCCATCCTAGCTTGCTTGCGCCTTGTGTATTTGCGAAACAACGGGCAGGACTTGTGCCTTTAATCCTGCTGGCATTCAAGGCATTTTGCTCTCCGACGTGCGGTTAGGTCTGGTACTATCGTTGCCTCGAATGTCGGATGGCGTTGTGTTGATGGCTGTCCGAGTGACAGTTTGAACGAACAGGCAAGTTGGGTACGAGTTGAAATTAGTCTGTTGACATCGACTTTGCTCCTTACAGTCTGAAAACTTATAAGGGCCCCACCGCGCATCATATTGCTTTGACGCAGTTTCACTAGGACCCAGCGGCTAGAGCTAGCTGATTCACACTGCGTTCATGGTCACAGAAGAACCGAAACCTGAAGCAAGCACAAGCCAGATCAAAGCTGTGAGCACCGAGAACCAGGCTCAGCCGCCGGCCAAAGTTCCCAAAGAACTCAGGGCATGGCAAGCCTGGTTCACTGCGCTCTGCATCCCAGTATTTCTGGCCATGTTTACTTGTTCCATGCTGGGCCTATACGTACTCACAGGCAAGCTCAACATTTTCAGCAGACCATACTGACGTTGAAAGCTACCACGCAGGTTGTAAGTCCCCTGTGCTCAGTATTTGTTTGGCACATGCAGATGAAGATAGTTCCACTTGGCTTGGTCAAAGCTGGTTTGGTAATCAGTGGCGCAGACTTATCAACTATAACCAATTTTTCAGTGCTGCAACTCTGAATGGAGGCTTGTTAGGTGGGTTTGCATCCTGCCGCTGCTGTGAACTCAATACCTTACAAGTGCACAACAGAGATGACTGATTGCTCTGCAGGGAGTCTTATTGCCAGTTTTCGTTTGAAGGAGCATCGCAGTGCCCAAAGGGTAAGCTGAGGTCATGGGTTCACTTATGCTGTATTGCTGTTGTGCAGCTCTCTGACTTAAAAGCATGTTTGCAGAATCGCATCTTTCGATCTCAGTTCTCCAAAATATACGATCCGTCAGAAATTGCAAAAGACAAGAAGAGCAGCAAACGGCGATCAGAGCCAAAGAAACACAAGTGATTCCAGCAATGAATGTGTTTCTGTATCATTGGGGTGCTTGGCTGACACCAGCACCGGATTCAGCAGCTTCAGACGTCATATTTACAATGTTCATCAGGATGGCATGCACATCTGTCTGCACCAGGTATCTCTTGCAGATTGTGCTTGTACACAATAATGCGCAAATAAGCTGCTCAATGTCATCCTGAAAGATGATGCAATCACACAATCACAGACTCATCAAATGGCTATGATTGCTGTGTGCTTGCAAAACTGCTTTCTGATGGATGAGCTGGTACTCAGCATAGTATGACACTTAGTGATGGACCTTTTATAGTGCCAAGCATTGTATTGCAATGTATTATCACGTCATGAAAGTAAAATTACTTGCTGACATCATATCAAGCCACTTGCAGCTGCATGGTCTTCGAGCACAAATAAAGCACACCATCTGCCACAACATGCTGTGCTGTGTATACCCATATTATATTGAAAGGATGAATGTGTCTGCAATGGGCAAAATGGCCTTGTTTCTATGGAAATCAGCACGAACAAACAAGTGTTTATGCTTATGTAGACAACCAAAACTCTACATGCTCTTCTTCTCAGCAACAGGGTTTGCTGATGACTTTGTATAAGTGTACATGACAAATCCAATAACAGAAACAAAATAGCTCCACAGTTGTTGCAGTGAGATGACATCACCCATGAGTACTCCAGCACAGACTACAAAAGAGTTTTTGACACACCCCAGAACCTTGAATGTGAGACCAGAGGTTGCTTTGATTGCCCAAAACGTTGTCAAGTTCACAACAAACCCGCCAGTTGCCGCCAGCAAATATCTACTTGGGTGGCAGGACACCTTGTACATTCCGCCATGGTGTGCTGTTAGACCATCCCACTCAAACAGAAAAGCACCAAAGCCTAAGCACACAGCAGTCATGGGACTGAGATACACCAATGCTTCAACCGCATTATATTGCATCTTACCCAGCAGCAGCTGGATCATGACTGTCCTGGACGCTTCACATGCTGCAGACAAAAGGAAGTATGCCAAGCCAACCAGGCTGAAGTGACTAGTCTGGCTTTCTAAGACAGCTGCATACCCTGTGCCAACTGAAATAAGACAGACTGAAACTGTCAGTGAAAGTGTCAAGCGTTCAATGCCTGCTGCAATACCAACTGCCAGAGTGATGGCTGGCAGCAGCACTTTCAAGACCTGAATGAAGGCCACTGACAGCGACAGGTACGCCATATTGCCTGAGACAAGGGAGATTGCTGACAGAATCACAATCGGCAGCAGGCGTTTGAGAAAGAAAGCTCCATTTGGCCGGGGCCTGCAGCTCATGAAGCCCATCTTGGCCAAAGCCGAACCTGAACCAACAGAACTGTTCAACCAACTGATCTGAAGTCTAGGTCGATGTGTGGCATTAGCAATATCATCATCACACCCACAACAACTTCAAATGCTGCATTGGCATGGAGATGATGATCAGACAGATCAACCAAGAAGTGCAACGAGACTGCAACTTGTGGACAGCAGTGGTATTACCTCCCAGGTATGAAGTAAATTGACCTGCTGCGGTTAGAGCCATTGGGTACTTGAAGCCATCTGTGACCATCAGCTCTTTGTTTAGCAGAATCAAACCAGAGCTGCTGAGGGTCCAGCCTAGCAAGGCTGCTGCAGACCAGACCATAACAGTAGCTTGTGGCACATTGCGGTGAGTGGCATGCTTATATTGGCTCCCTTGCTTGTGCTGTTCATTGTTATGCTCGCAGACAGGAGCAGCCGTGCTTGATGGCATGAGAATTGGTTTGTCGAGGGAGGGACTCATAGCTGTGACTCTTTTGCAGTCTGTGTCTGGGGAGTTTTTGTTGTATACTGCAGCACTCAAGCTTGTTAAGCTCTGCAAGCTTATGACTATGAATGTAAACTGAGCACTTGGTCTCCTGTGTGTGTGAAGTGATCACCTTGTTCACCACCCAGTCTGCATCCCGTACAGCTCTGTCGAACATTGTTTGCAAGCGCTCATTTGAACTTTCTTCGCTGTGCGACACAAAGTTCTCGCGTAGATGGCGTCTGTAATAGTCCCAGGAAGGTCTGCAAGTACAGCAGAAGATGATACCCTTATGTATTGAGCTTTACCAGCGTGCCTTTGACAGGTGTTAAGTGATACATCAAATGTGAGCATATCCTGTCAATGTGCGGTGCGACCCGGGGACGGGTGCCTATCAATACTGGACAAACAGTGCCGTCACGACGTGATCGCAGGCTCAATCTACCTTGGCAGCTCGCGTGTGCGCCTGTACAATTTTCGATACAAATGTACTGCAGCTTGAGTCATATATGTCGACGCCGGCAGACTGGCAATGCCGACAAGCACACAAAGCTTTGTCTTGGCATGTGCAGAAAGGTACCGCTTTTGTCGACGATGCTCACCAATGTTAATCGCGATCTACACCGCTGGACTGGTGCCTCCAAAGCAGAATACAACTAGGTGCTGATGGTGTCCTGAATGGCTCCCGCAAGTCACTCGATGACATCAACAGGGGACGCACGTGTATGGCGTCGTAAAAGCCAATCACTAGGCAGGGATTCTACAGTCGTTGGGGCCAGCTAGCCCAATTGCAGTCTTTCATCAAAAAACGAAACAGACAAAAACAAATGACATAGACAAACAAAATCATCATTGACTGCATGCTGTATCTGACACAATATCTCTATGATCCAGGCACTTTACCAAGCTCTGCAAATCAGTGTATCCTTGGGAACGTGTATCTGAGATCCAATCTATCAAGGAAACAAAATCATCATCAGTCCTAGGAAATTGTCACCGTGCGTGGAAAGTATACAAATGTGCTACAAATAAGAGTCTCTCAGCATGTAGTTAGGTATCAGACACCATTGTCATATACCATTGTCATATATATATGTCTGTCTGATCACTGACCTCAAGGTATTCATTGTTTAGTCTTGTTGAGTTAGAATCACGGGATTGAGGGTATATCTAACACCACTCAAACAGGTTACACAGCGGGCAGCAACATTACATTGATTCAATTGTAGACCCTATCCATCAGCCTAATCTACAGTCCAATGTTACTGTAGTGCATCAGAGTTCCCAATACTTCGGCATGTATCTATTTTCTTGACTACTTCACGCATGATTGCAAGACAGCTATGAAAAACAATCAGAAGCTGAAGAGGGATATTTCCAACCTGCAATTGTATGCGCTTGCTCCAATGTACTTTTAGGCTACTTTAACATACATGTATGCTTGCTGATGCCAGACAACACCTTCACGTGCTATTATCCACAAATGCACTACGTGTCAATCCAGGAGCAAGCCACAACGCTCACGCTTGCTCCAAACTGGGCACCATGTTTGTAAGTAGGTTCTTGCGATAGTGAGGCAACACCTTTAGATCCGCAGAGATGCAATCATCCACAAGACAGAAGTTGTTCAAGAGTCAGTCCCCAAGACTGCACACCTGTGTTGCAAGATGTGCTAGACTTCTTGAGGCCAACAGCCACATCAAGTACTTGAGTCTCTGCAGCTATGCCTTCAACTGTAAGTGTATCAGGCCAGAGCATCATATTGTGATAGCGTGCAAGCAAATGACAAGACTTTACCATATTGGGTGTCATTGCCTTTGCCAGAAATGACTGCTTACACAAGATCTGGCACCTTTGGTAAGATCGAGTGGACCCCGTATTAAGTAGACAGTACTCCTTGCTGTCAGAAACCTGGTCAGAAACCTGGTCAGAAACCAAAACAGAGTCAGACGTATGGAAGTGCAACACAAAATCGCTGGTTGCATGCATATCTCACTGCCACTTCTGGTCCTGCTGGTATTGAAGAGTTGCTGTAAGCCACCGTCTGCCTAAAATATACTCAGAATCAACATGCTGTGGTTGCTCAAAGCGCGGCCGGTGTATGCGGGGCAGTTCATCTGCTTGTGGTATCTCATAGTTGTGAAGAAGCACTGTATTTTCAACAAGGGTTGCTAGCTTCTCGCCATTCAACAAGGTTTGCTAGCTCTTCGCCATCAATCATCACAACAAATGCTTGGTCATCTGTACAAAAGCATCAACCTTGAACCCCAAAGAAGGTTTACAGCATTGCTTACGATAACGGGCACCTTGCTTGTTAGCGCGTGCAGCGCCGCTGGTAACGTAGACTTCCGCAACCCCATTGGAATTGCAGACTGCCCACTGACCGCGCAGCCCCTCGAAGTGACCAGCCAGCTTATGCTCATAATATGACTTTCTGTTGCGCTCCCAGTTGTTTCGCACTGGTTGCCACACTATCTCTGGACGCTTTGCCAACTTCCATCCGCCCTGACTGCAAGCTCAGCTGACTTGTATGGTGCTTTGAACATCACTTGCAAGTTCCATCTCAAAACCCTTTCCTGCTGCTCACGAGCGAGGCCTTGTTCGGCAAGGTTACCAGGATTCCCAGGTTCGACACGGACAACCTTACTGCATTCCATCTTGAATGTCAAAAGTTAACAAAACTGTCGAGCGCAGGTAACAGCGACGATGGTCCTCTTGAGAGGATATCAAACGTCAACCTTGATGACTCTGTAAGGCAGTAGTGCAGACACGTACAGGCAAAATGTGTATGTTGGTTCAGCTTGAACACACTTGCCAGTGAGTCCACATTCAAACTGCTGGATGATGTGCTGCAAAGTGGACTGAATCTGCAAGAGGTGATAGGCTTGCTATAAACATGGCAAAGATTACTGTTTGAGAGCTTGCTTGCATATTCAGTTGTCACTTTGCAGGTTTGTGGTGACACTATTAGTGATGCCGCCAAATGGCAGGCTAGGCTAGAAAGCAAATACCCACGTATCAGGCCAGGAGGCATTTGTTGTGTAACAGAGCCTGTCGCAGCAGATGAACAGTGCCGGCAACGACGTTCATTGAGCCATTAATAATGATAGTCAATACACACTCTTGAGCTGCAGGTTTGCTGTCTGTCCAAAAGCAGATGCACTGTACCCAATTGTGAATGCAGCCAGCATTTTGGCAAAGGTGAGGAACATCCAACGTTGGATTAAGAATGATTTTTGCCACAACATCGTTCTCAGGTTCTGCAAGTGACGTGCCACTGCATGTAGATCTAGAGTAGACACACATTTGACAGCAAGAATATCAATGGTCTGTGGAAGCATCAAGGCATTTGCTGAAATTGATAGTTGCTGCATGCTTCAGACGAGCCTGCGTGGCCTGTTTAGCTTGCTGTTCCCCAGCCCCGTATGCCAAGGCAGATGTCTGAGCCTTATTTGTTGTCATGTGGAATGAATCCCACGATGAGCGCTTGCACGCGTGCACGTGGTGCACCACACGTACGTGCACGTGGTGCACCAAGGGCATGAGCTCCCGCTGCAGAGCACAGTCAAACCAGATGCTGATCCAGGTTCCTCTAGAGATGTTCAAGATCTTGAGTCCTATCAAACGTCAACCTTGAGACTCAGTGGTGCAGACACGTACAGGCAAAATGAATTGCATGCTCAGTGGGTACGCATTTATCTAAGTAGATCTAGAATGCTGTACAATTAATTGCGTGTTGCAGATGTTGATGATATTGCCAATTCTTGCCTACTAGGAGACAGGCTTTCATCCTGCCAGTGCTCAAAACGTGTAACCCTGTATACATTCATATCTGCTTTCTATTGATACTCTGCTGCAGCACAAATGGTTTCACAACATGCATATGCAGCTGCATCTGACTGATTTCATCCTGCCTCAGAAGTTATCAGTTGATCAAACACGGGTTCACATTGCCGTTGACTTAAGACCCTGAACCTCATCTGTCACTGACCATTTACAAATCGTCCTTCATGAACCCTGATCAGCTAGCAACTCACTCAAGGAAGGGAATGGGGGTTGAGCGCAGCGAAAGAGAAAGTTTCACCCCCTGCTGATCAGTCACAGATTGTTGATAGCAGTAGCTTTGCAGAAATGTCATCCTCTGCTTGCATGCATGTTACCCATGTGCGTTGGGTAGCCGCCCGTATTAGTCACGGAGAAGTTGTTTTTCATCTCAGGACTGAACCTGAGACCAGACCGCGTATAACAAGATGGCCCCGTCAAAGACGTCGAGAAAGGGAAAGAAGGCATGGCGCAAAAACATAAACACACGTCAGGTATCTGCATGTGTACCGTTCTATTCCGACAAATTACCTTCAGGATTCCACGGAATGGAACTCGGACGACATACATATCGTCGCAAATCTACCATCACACGCATTTGTTGGTTTTGCAGTTGGAAGAAGACCTGACGAGACATCAGAAGGAGGAGCAGGAGGGCACTGCTCTGCAGACCTTTCCTGACAGCAACCTCTTCTTTGTTGACAAGGTAGCTGGGTTGCACTGTTCTGTCATTGTTGCAAGCCCATGCGCTTCTCTGTATCATGCCCATGACACTTCTCGTTTGCAGGCTGGTGACGAGCAGACTGCTTCTGCTGTAGCTAAAGGCCTGACTAAAAAACGAAAGCAGCTATCTAAGCCTTTGCGCTGTGAGCTTATTGCTGGCGCCCACAGACCTGTCACCAAAGCAGCCACCCAGCCTGGTCACAAGTCCAAGGGCAAGCTTGTCCTGCCTCACCAGAGGAGGCAGCCACAGCTGCAGCAAAAACACCAAGGAAAGGGTGTGTACAAGCTCCCAGCTGCATCCACATATGATCTCTGGAACGTAAAAGCAGAGCAGACAGATCCCAGACTTGACAAGCACAACAATATCCCAGGCGCCATCAATGGCTCAGCAGGGAGACCCTCCAAACGTCGCAAGCAGGCTGTCAAACCTACTGCTTGTGCAGTGGAGGTGGACGCTGCTGGCTGCTCTTACAACCCTGACGTTGAGCACCACCAAGAAGCCCTCAGCCAAGCAGTCGCCACAGAGATGCAGAAGGTGTACAAGCAGGAGCTTTTGCCCAAACGGGTACCACGCTTTGTTGACTATGAGCCAGAGACAGATGAGTTGGCTCTGCTACAAGTGGATGCAGAGCCAGATTCTGATGACGATCCTGCAGCACCTTCTGCTGCAGATGCAGCTGCAGCTGCATCAGGCCAACCTGTAGCTGCTGCATCACAGCGCACAAAGCGAATCAAGAAGGACCGTGGACTGGAGCTGAGGCGCAGGCTGCGGGAAGAAGAGGATGAGAGGAGGCGTGCTCTGAAGGCTCAGCGGCGCGACATTGATAATGTCAAGCACATTCAACAGCAGTTGCAAGAAGAGGAAGCTGACAGGTGCATCAACAATGCATATTGCAATTGGCATTGTTGCAGAAGGGCTGCTTACAGTACCTGCTGTCCTGAACAGCGGATTTGGTCTGCAGTGAAAGTCGTGATGTGCTGCAAAATATAGTGTGGGCTGTCTATCAGGACTGCAAGGCTGACAGTATGTCAAGAATGGCAGCTGCATTGTTGGTGTTCAGGTTGCAGCATGTTACCGTCCCTGACATGTGTCTGGCTACTGCCAAGGCAGCTGCAAAAGAAGGGAAGCATCCTGCTTATTGCAGGGAAGAGCTGCGGGCTGCCAAGGCAGCTGCAAAAGCAGAGAAGGCAATGCATGAGCCGCCCCGCTTGGGCAAGGTCAAGTTTGAAGCGGAGCCAGTGCAGGTAATGATGAGAAGCTCTGCCTTGCTTGAGCCTGGAGCTCCAGTCATGCTCAGTGTCCCATCAGCTGTCACAGTCCTGCCTTCAGACTCCTGTGATGCGTTCAGCATGTCAAATGTGGGAGCTGCCTGCACAAGTCTGCAGTGGATTGCGGTGACAACAAGTGGCCTAAACTTGTCATTATAACGCTCAGTGCATTCACAGCATCATTCTGGCATTTTGTGTATGTCACCAAAATGGCACCATATCTGCAATGCATGCATGTCACAGTGCTTGGCCCACATCTGCAGTGTGTGCAACAAATCACAAGCACGGCGCATATGTGCAGGTGTTGCTGAGTGAAGAAGTCTCTGGCAGCTTGCGCAAGCTCAGGCCCACTGCCACTTTGACCAGGGACAGGTTCAAGAGTCTGCAAAGGCAGGGCATCATTGAGCCTCGGGTAGCTGCCAAGGGCAGGAAGCAACCCAAAAGAGTGTCATATACTCAAGGGGAGAGAGCAGATAAAGCAGAAGCTGGCATGGAGGAAACCCGTGCACTGCAAAACAAGCGAAAGCAGAAATAGACTGAACCACATCTGTTACTTACATATTGAAGTAGTATCAACGTGGTGTTGTCGATCACAGCCAGTCTCATCCACTACTGGATCAACGCTTGATCACTGGCAGCCACTAGCAAGGGCTGCAAACATGCAGCACAGATTTAGGTAGGAGTAACAGTCTTGGGAAGAACTTTGTGCATGTCTGAAGGGAAGATGACAGACTGCCTCGTGTCTGTATTGGTTAGAGGAGATTTTCCCTGTATATGAGACATGCATTCAGCAAGCTGAAAACAACTGTTGATTGTTCAGTGTATTCCAAACAAGATGCCCAGCACTGCTGCAAGACACTGCATAATGTTCTACATCAACTGTTGCTGGAGAGTGCTACCACATTACGTCAGACACATCTCACTCATGCCTGGTCTGCTCACAATGTGCAGTTTATCAGGGCACACCCAGCACTTGCGATGAAGATGCTGGGGGAAGGACAACAGGTTGGCAGCTTGCTGCTGCACATGTGCAGAAATAACAGAACTCTCGAAACATCATTGCTGCCACTTCATAGCTGGCCTGCTCCTTGTGACTTCTGACTTGGACCCCAAGCTGACCATTGTTCTGATGTCTGTATTTGCAATGATCACATCAAGAATGGAACCTGTTGCGCACTCTGCAAAGCCTCCTGCTGCCTCAACTACCAGGGCAAGTGGGGCAGCTTCGTACAGTAATCTTAGCTTTGCTGGGGCTGACTTGGACACAGGGTTTGTGAACACCCCACCCCCCTAGAAACAAGCACCACAATGTGTGAAAATGCTCTCTGCAGGCAGAATGCAGTCCCTAAAGTATGAAGGAATGTCTGGCAAGCTGTCGTGCCTTTTCTGGGGAGAGCATGGAAACTTGGCCAGAGGTGCTGGAGCATGCAAATGGCAACAGGGTGTTCATGATGTGTGCTGCCGGAGTCCGGCATGATATACAATACATGTGCATGTGCAACTTGCTAAGCAACGAACGTCTCTTGCGTAATCGCTTTGGTGCTCAAACGCAAGGCTGTTACTGAGCATGACAACCAGGCAGGCATGCAAAGCGCTGCTAATGAACCGCTTTGAGCTGTGCAAAGCCTGGAAAGCTTGTATAGGCAGAGGGATACTGTCCCACCTTTGTCAAGATGTGGTGTATGTCTGGCACCATGCCTCCAGAGTATCGCAAGGTATATTTGTTGGACATCCAGTATTGCACAAGCTGCTGATACTCCTCATTCTCTGCAGTTGCTCGCAGATTGGCCGGAGCGAATACTGCCTTATCCTTGATGCTGATATTGTCCCGCTGTAGCAGCCATTGACTGCCGCCTGTCTGGTGTTTTGTCAACAGATACTCCTGCACCTGGCCTGATGTTTCTGCAGCATGCACTGCAGCTGTCTGCATTGATTCTTGCTGCAATGACATCTGTTTCACTGTCCAAGATGCTCCTGGGATGCCAAGGCATGACCTGCTAGCCATGCAGCAAGCATCTGTGCCAGTCATGGATGCATGTACGCTGACATCAGCCTTGGGACTGTGCATGTAGCTTGGCAGATGATATACATATTGCGCAAACAGACTCTATGTGTAGACCCTATATGCGGCAGATGGACCATACATGGCAGATGCACAGTAAACGGCAGCAGCAGTGCTGAAAGTCAAACTGGATGTCAACTATGCACAAGACCTTGAATCTGACCTTCTCCCTTGTGAGGCCACGCAACAACAAGAACAGTCCTTGGACCATACACAGCATAAACAGCTGCAGCTTGCTCGCTGCCCCTTCGGCCTATCAGCTCATCACCTGGCCAGATGCCAAAGATGCTGCCTACAGCAAAGTTTGCTCCAACAATGCTGCTGCCATCCAGAGGATCAAAGGCTACCTGCAAGCAGCAGAGGCAACCTGAACGCTCAGTTTGCCACATGGCTGATGCATCACATGATGAGATGGGCGCTGCAATGGTGGTGAGGCTGCTACTGCCGCACAAGCAAACGGCCACATAGGCACTGAGGGTGCATCAGACATAGTAGGCTCCCATCTCCCTTGCAATTTTGCGTTACTATGTGAATGGCTGGCCAATGACTCTGCTTTACAGTCTGTTTCAATGGAGAATCAACAATTGGGTTTCGGTTGCATGGCTTGATGCAACGTCACTTCACACCCATGCTGAGCCTCAAGTCATGCATAATCAAGACAAGATACTCGCCATACACAGACATGTTCAAGCCTAACGAGGTAGTCAATCTATGCACCACCACTTGCAGAAGGTGTGCATGAAGCTGCCACCCACAACTGACCAAACAGCATGATGCAGTTGCACAATCTGCACACACTGAACATGCTCAAGGAACCCAGATACATGGGATGCAAAGAGAAAGGTGAGATTGTTTGGCATAGCATGCAAGGAGCTGTCTGTATGCATGCCATGTTCTATGCTGTCAGCTGCTGCAAGTCCTTCTAAATCAACAGTTTGACATGGACAGCATGCTGGGTAACCAGCCTGTTACAGCGCGACATGGCAGCCTATATGTGTGACTCACTGAGTAGCCTTGCCCACCCAGGTCCTGGCACTCAGTCTGCTCCTCACTGGATGCTGATTTGACTGTGCCGCAGGAGAGCAAGTGGTTGAATACAACCTCGTCAGATTCAACATCAAGCTGCAAACCATTTCGCAAAAGTGCCGCACACTGTAATCTCTCAACATTGCGCACAGTGTCACCGCAGGAATAGCTTGTGCATAAGTGCAGAGTCAAATGGTGGGTGTGAGCAAGAATGAGTTGAAAGCTTCACACAAACAGCAATGAGCAACGTCCAGCTTACATTCAGTTGCTGATCACCAAAGGCATTTGTGCTGTGACTCTCCTCAACACCTTGGCCTCGGAGTATGTCCTACTGCGAAGCATGCAGACTGCGTGACGTTGCATACAATAGTGACGTTCAGCTTTACTGTCTAGGCTGCCTACCGATATTATAGCAACAGCATCGGCAGCATGCATGTAGTGAGCATTCTCATAATTGACAAACTACCTTGCTGTAATAACGTGTTCATGTCTCTAGTCAACCCTGCTAACTCTGACTCTTGATGTTACAGCGGCAACATGCATACCGTAAGGACTTTATCTGCCATCTGTACACATGATAGACTAGAGCTGAAGTCAGGTGTTGCCACATCCAGGTCTAGGCTGTTCAAATAAACTCCACCATGAGCCTCACTTTCTGCAAGTAACGAGCATGCACAGAATCTCTTGCAAGTTCTAGAATAGACCACCAAATTCACACCTCATGGCCCACAACAAAAAGAGAGCTGTACACTGAGGAAAGTTAGCTGACAGTGCACAGGCAGTATGTTTTGGAAGGCTCAGCGACTTTGAACGTGCTGACTCGTTGGCTGCGTGGACGCGGTTTGGTGCTGCTCGGAAGAGGCTTGCTTGGACAGGACGTTGAGTTGGAACCAGTGCCTGACGACCGGATTTTTGTTGATCTCCTCGGAGGGTAGTAACTTTTTCGTCTGCACGAAGATCTTCTTGCCGCTAGTCATCTGCAAGCAACGCTCGCAAGATCAAGACACGCAGAGACGCATACACCAGCCCGCGGTCCCGGTTTGACGTGAAGTCTTGTGCTCACCTGCCTCGAGCTGTCAAAGGCGTCGTAAAGCGGCTGACTTACTGATGCTCGGCTTGAGAAGGCAGCGGGTGTCGCGCGATGCAAGGATTCAGGACGCAGTGAAAGCTGTTGCGTTTGGGCAAAGCTTGTGACAACTTCCAGAATTTGCCACATACGGTGCCTTCGCAATCCCGAGACATCTAGGGTTTACCTTGGGGAGCGCGTGAGCAACAGAATGTCTGCAGACAAGGGCCAAGGCTGAAGGATCGCCGAGCAGCGCTCACAAACCGATCGTTTGTCGCGACCGGTGTTCTCAAGGCAATGTCGCACACGTGACATGTCCAGTCCTGGAGAAATACCAATCAGTGCGCCATACCTGTTCGAAGATCCTTCTGCTAGGCACAGCTGTGTTGCGCAGTTGAGGCTCGAATCACACTTGTACCTATCACAAGACAGCAGCACTGGACAGCACTATGTTCTGCTGCAGCTTGCTTGCCTGTCAGGCATGATGACAAGCCTCGTGTCTGATGTGAAAGGGATCCTCGGCCCTTTCTGTGATCAGGTCTGGGTCAGCGTGACACCGACTGCCCCGGAGCTAGCTAATGTGCCTGCAGTAGCTGACAGTTTCCGGCCTTTGGTTACTGGAACTTCAATGACTCAACAGGCTGGAGCAGAGGACACAATTGGTTTGGCAATACCAATCACATTTCACGGCGCCGGGGTCACCCCTAGCGTTCAGCATAAAGGAACCTCCTCCATTGGGTTGACAATGGACAACTGCGTTCAGTTTGACAATGTGGCAGCTTCAGAAGGGCCCTCTACAGCCAAATTTAAGCTGAGCCTTGTCCACTGGGGCGTGATGGGCGGCATATATGACCCACTGCAGATCCTTCATAAAGATCAGAAGCAGCTCCCCAACAGTGCTTCTGATGGTCTCCTGTTGAGAGTAGCTCATGAAGCGCTGCCAACTGTGCGATGGCGGATCAATTCGCCTCTGTCATCTGGCACTAAATGCCCATTCACTGTACACCTTGGGGGCCGCTTTACAAGGTTGTATAAGCGCCAGTGGTGGCACTTCAGAACTCCATACAAAGCTGTGCATGCAGAGCTTGATGCCACTGCTAAACAGAAAGACGTTGTCTTTTGACGTCAACCAACTGTGAGCAGGCTAGGGACACAAGCTCTCACCCTGCCCCATTGCAGAAACGCGTGAGCATAGCTTTGTTACCACCAACGGGTGCTTCTGCTTTCCTTGCATTTGGTGTTGCAGCATGGATACGCTGTATTGGTCTATTGCCTTGTGTAACATTACCTTTAGTGCAGCGCATGAACAAATGCCATTTCCACCGGCGACTGAATTAGATTGAATCAATGAGATCCTTTCCCTCTCACTGAGCTGTACCTGCTTTGGGCTACTGTCACTCAGCATTCAGAACAGTGTTTGACACCAGGGCTGACTGTACAGGTACTGGTTCTGCAAAGTGCAGATACTACTGGTTGCAGAGCTGAGTAGCTGAAGTCCTTTTTGTTTTGTATTGCTCTAGAGCAGATCTGGATTATTCTAGAATGTTCAGCAGCCTGTGTTGCAAACATGTGTCATGTCAGTGCAAGCAGTGTGGAGCGTCTAGCAGAGCTCAGCTTGTTGCTGATGCAACACAGCTTCTGTTGACTGCAGCCGCTGAGTCATTTTGCTCAACTGTTTCTTGAGTGCTGTAATGGTGTCATCCTTAGCAGCAACTGCTGTCTTTGTCATACTTGCTTCAACTCCTGCGAGTGCTTGCTCTGAAGCTCAGTCAACTGTAGTTGAAAGTACAGCTGTAGCTTTGCTGCATGTGTCACTCTGACCACAATGCCATGCATTGTCAATGAGCTTCTGCATATATTTCAGCTGTTTACTGCATATGAAGTTATCATGCATGAACGACCACATCATCCAGATGGTGTGACCATCTGCAGAAATCTGCATGCATCGAGACAAGCAGGCTGTTTTTAATAGACTTCCTGCATGGCCAGTGACAGCCCCAGGATGACAGTCTCTGACCTTGTTTAGTGCATCATCAGACACTGACCTGATCAAGTAGCTGCTGGCGCTGCTGAGACAGCTGGGAGTATATGTCTAGTTCTGACACAGACTAGGTTTAGATTGTCTATGGCAAGTCTGGCGGAATGATAGGCAATGATGAAGTTGTGAGAAAAGGGTATGAATGGATGTGAGAAGTCTTTGCGGGGGTTGCGAGAATGTCTATGAGATTTATATGCAAATTTGTTGCACATGCTTTTGTGTGGGACTAGAGCATGAGGCGAATACTCTGCTCCCTTGGAGGGGAGTTGTTTGGTATTTTTTGGTGGACATTTGCCACTTGCTTCCTGCATTGTGTACGTCCTGCTGTTGGGGGTCAAAACTCCTGGGGGAGTTGTGTCGGGGCTGATCTGGTATGTCCTATGATGGGCTGACTTATGTGAGATGTGGCTTTGCACTTGTTCTTGGCCTTCTATGTGAGGTGTCCGGTAGTTGGGGGAGTCACTAAGAGACAGCTGTGTGGTGTCCCGTGCAGAGTTTGTGGGCAGTTTGTGACGATGCAAACTTGATTGTTGTTGATCAAGTGCTGTAATCAATGCTGTCAGTAGTAAAGGGGGGGTAATGATGAGAATATGCTGAGCACTCCAGCTCCTCATTCACTGCTTCATGTGCTGGTACATTTTGTCACTGATGTGCACTGGAAATAGAGCATCAAACAACATCAATCTGTGATGCATTATGTTCCGTAGTCCATTTCCAGTGCGGCACTCAGATGTGCACAATATCAATGCATGCACAGCTGAGTGCTTGATGCACTGATAGTTGCTGCCCAGTAGATATGCTGCGCATCCCAGCTCCACGTTCATTGCTTTGCATCTGTCTTCTCATGCGTAGACCTTTTGGCTGAACATAGAGTCGACAGCACATAGGTACGCAGAAAACCGAAATCGGTTGTCCCCGTCTCAAGTTGCATAACATTGCTCGCAGCAATTTGATAACTTTTCAACAGAACCAATCGTATAGCAAATGCCAGAAGAGGGATGAGCGAAGATCCAAGAATGCTGTTGTACGCACCTAGCAATGCTAGCAAGCTCATGTTATGGGAATTGCAGAGCTCTGCGGTGTTGCACTTGTTGTCTAGCTGGCTACAGGGTTTCAACTACTTATTTCGGTTAGATTTGTGTCGATGAATTCTATAACGGAAACCAGTAATGCTATCAGCATTTTACAATGAGCAACATGAGGTTTCGAGAACTCTGCAGAGCATGGCACAGCATCATGGGCCCGACAAACAACTGTTTCTTGTACCTGATGACCCACTACACAAGCCACTGCATCAGGCTTACGTACCAGGCTTTGCAAATCAGTGTGTAAACAACTTTTTGGAGATATGCTATGCAAAGCTTATGATGACGGATCAAGGGACGGCTATTTATCCTCCTTAGGCCCACGCTTTATCTTCTTTGCAGCAGCCTGCAATGACATGGTTAGTATACAATGAGAATGCTTGTACGATGAGTCAGATGCGCTGTAGGTGCAATCAATACTGATATGAGCTACACAAATGCACGTCAGCCACCTACTAAGATTCTGCAAACTCCACCAGTGATGCAGTACAGTGGGAGAACTGTTGTTGTTCAGTCGTGCAGCCAGGACATCACTCCTAGCACATATGGGAAGCAAGGCTTGGTGACTCAAAAGTTTTAATCTGGAGCTATTGGTGTATGCTATCTTGGTGGCATAGGTAGCACATGATAGCTGATACAGTCAAGGCATTGCTTGGCTCAGAATACATATATGACTCACCTGAAATTTTGGGCTATCGGATTCATCATCGTCTGAATCACCCTGCTTTCTGGCCGCCCCAAGTTTTGGTGGTCCAGCCCATCTTGCAGTGGAAGGTAATGCAGAGGTGGAGGGGGTGGCATCCTTTGCAAAGAATGGCGCCAGAACTGCTGTAGTGGCTGTAGATGGCCCCCGCAAGAATGGCACACAGTACTTGTCTGTGCTGTCAGGGGAGCGTCTACTTGCTGCAGAAAGGTCCAAACTACTGGCAGCTGTATCTCTCCAAGGCTTTTCTGTTGGCCTACTGTTCACCCTCCCACCCTTTTGAGATGAATTTTGGCTGGTACTGAATGCCTCATGGTTGCTGACAGAGCTTTTGAATTGCACAGAGTTGCCATATGCAAGGTCCAGGCCTTGATGAACTGCAGCCACCTGCAACATATCAGGTCGAAATAATGTCAAGGAATGTATCAAAATAGCAGATCATTTCAGCACACAATTGGGCGACGGATCCCAGGATTAATGACAAATGCATTTGTCGGACCCTGACAGTCAGCCTCTCTCATGCCATGTTGCATCAGGCTGACACTGCTGGTGTCTGATATCCCTGACCTGCATTTCTGTCAACAGTGACCTATATTGCCTCAACCTTGCACAGCCAACGACCTTCTTTCGTTGATATGCATCATGGCACTTTTTGCAGCTCATGATTGCAGCTCGTGGAGTGTGGATGCAAGGCAAGCAGAGCTGTATACTAGCATGATAGCTGGCAATTGCACACATAAATGTAACTGCATTCATAAAGTGCAGTACCTTTGCTGCAACTTCCGCGCAGAAGGAATGAAGTGCCTGCAACTGTGCAGGCAAGGATGCATCAGAGCCAGCTAGGTCATTGCTAGGTGCATCCCCCATCTCAACGGTTTCTGTCCATGCATCCGTGAAAACATGGACCTCATTGCGAGCTTCAGAGAAGGCCTTGTCCCAGACTGTACTGTGTATTAGGCGCATGCGCTGTCCCTGTAGATACAGCATACCATCTGCAAAATGGGGCAACTAAACTCTCTGTTTGCCAGCCATGCAGTGTCTGTTTGCAAACAGACATCTGAATTCGATGTATGTGTGCAGTGAAGAAATGAGGTCAGTTGCCAAAAGAAATTGACAGCATGCAACAATCACTTGATCACCTGATAGATACCCAAATAGGTATCTTCAGTAATCATTTGAGCTCCCGTCTGCCTCATGGGCTCAGTGCAGTCCACAGTGGGAAAAGCATGCTCCCCACGGTGACCTGTTTTGGCCAGGTCTGCCAGCCGCTGATACAAAGGAGTACCCTACAGTAGGCATAGAGACTAGCAGCAATCACGGCAGCTTTGCAGATTGACTGGCTTCTGCATATTGCTACCAAGCTTTGCGTTTGACCAGAGTGTGACACACCAATGCGAACGCACAGGGCATAGTCATCAGAAAGATGACATCATGCTTAGAGGTCAGGGCCAGCATGTATTATGACATTCTGACCAGAGACTCATACTGAGGCTTACATGACAAAGTCCAGGCTGCAGTCTATCTGCCATTGGTGCAAATGCTGCAGCATGCCTTTGCTTTACATCTGCTGGGCCATGTGCAGCAAGTAGAGATGCGCAGGGAACTGACCTGTTGTGGAATGTGCTCCACAAGCAGCTTTATCCGCGCATCTACACCAGCTCTGTCGTGTAGCAAAGCAATCATGTATGGCTTGTGTGCCGTGCTGCGTATGTCATCAACACAGAACACCTGCCTGTTGTCAACAGAAACATCATGCGCATTAGCATGGGCATGCGAGCTGATAGTGTATTTGATCTTTGTAACAGGTGTATCTTTGAATGCAATGATGACTGGGGGTTGCTGCATTGCCTCATTTTTCAGACACATTCAAAAGCAGGTCATGAAGTGTCAAGGCTTCTGTGACATGTGCAATGCATCAATGTGACTGATGACAGACTTGTGCAAAGCGTGCCCCGTATGCCATTATAGAGCTGCACACACTCTGGCTATTGTGGGAGATTATTCACTCTTATGTTTCTGGTTGTCAGCCTGCAGCCTACCCATGGCCATAAGAAAACTGATAGCCAGCATCATTATCTATGTCAGATAGATATGCTCTTGCAAACCGCCTTTGCGTAGGTTCACGGCGGAATTCCAGATCATGCTCAGCCACATACAAGATGTGCTGCAGCTGAGCTGGGTGCAGAGCACTGCAGAAACGCGCCTTCATCATCTTGCCATCTTCTTGGAACCCAAAGTCCATGACCTGTGCGGTCAGATTTCCATCCAGTGTTGTATAACAAGACCTCTCACAATTTGAAAACATGTTGAATGGTATGCATCAAACAGCCTAAGCAGGTCAGACAAAGCGGACTGCATGACATTATTCCACGTGCTTTGAAATGCAAATCAAACAAGATATCGACAACACATGCCACCCAATCTGAGCTTGCATACGCCATGCTTGAGATCCTTAAATGACAGGGCAAGATCAGTGTGCTGTGCTTGCAAACTGACTTGAATGCTCAAAGTTGAAATACGCAGCCAAAACGCAAAATCTGCTGCACACATGCCTAAGCATGATTCCGACTCACCCTGCTCAGTTGATCTGCTGATAGTTCCTGGGTTGGGAGACCTCTGCCACAGAAAACCTGCCTGCCTGCATGACGTGGAATCCCCATATCTGAGTTCCCACACTCAACTCACACTGAAGTTCAACGCGCCAAATGATGGACTAACGCAAGTTTGTGGTGATTGAAGTGTTGAAGGAATGGGCACATTGATTATTGTGATGTAAAGCACATTGCAGGAGCTTATGTTTTGTACCACAAACGACAGAGCCAAGACAAGTATATGCGGCTGCAGCAAAGTGCAATTGTGTGAGGCATTGTTGCCTGATGTTGTCCGTCCAAGGTGATTCATATAAGGTGTTCAACTTCCGGATGTGCTCACCCAAAGTGGTTTTCAGACCAAAAGCTAGTTTGGTATCCTCTGCTCTAGTTTTAATGGTTGTGTTGATCTGCCGTACCATGTCTGCCAACAATACCCTCCGCTGGGGGTCATCACTAAACTGCATCATAGCAGAATTGGACACTTGCAGACAGAAAAACCAGATCTACAGCACCATCAAACTGTTTGTATGACAACACTTGTGACACATGAAAGGTGCATACTGCACGCTAGCGACAAGATTAACGCAAAGGTCTTCCTCCTTTGGTACTGGGCAATTGAATTCGTTTTTGACCGGCTAAAGCTGAAGCCAACAGCCAGAGACTATCCGCCAGGCAAGTCTTAGCTTGCCATCTTGGTGAACTATGCACCCAGGTCAACATGCATGCCTGAAACAAATTCCATAGTATGCAGTAAAGTTCTGTACCTGTTGCACATCTGTGCTTGCTGCAGTTGCGCCTTTGCCTTCAGCTCCAACTGGCAAAGCTGTAGCACTATCAGGAATGGCGCCCTGTTGCTTAGGTCCAACTTGATGCAAAAACTTCAGGCATTCATGATCTGCAATGGCTTCTTGAGCGACCTGGCTACTGGCGTCTGCACAGAGACTGTGGATCACTATATGTTGGTTGACGTCAGCTCAAGAGGTGGTGCGTGTCACACTTCTTTTGCTAGATGAGCAGCATCTTGCTCTCATAGTATGATGCTGCACAGCCCAAATAATTTGTGAATTCTGCACAGTCTTTCCCTACCTGGAGTAGTGGGCTTGAGTAAATACTTTGCTTCACATCCACGGAGACTGTACTTGACATGTACAGGATGTGGGTTGCTTCCAGGAACTGCACAGCATGGCTGCTTGCAAAGTTGCAGTGCTGCTGCGGCATGTCAGCTTCCCGGTGTGTACGAAGGTCTCACACCAAGTGTCAGGTGCTGACAGCAAGCAAAGAAGCAAATATCAGGTCTATGCCCCTCAGGGCATCGCCATCTCAGTTGCAACCACAGAAGCATCTTACCGCTTTTGATGTCACTCGGGTCACCCCAACACTCGACACGGCTCTTCAAAAGTCCCACTGCTTTTGTGATTGCTGTGGAGCGTCCTTCAATATAGACGGGGCCACGTCCTTGAACTCTCACTGTAGTCTTTGTGGTTGCAGCAATTCGCTTAAAGTCTGACTTCGCCAAGCGAGAATGCCACTGAGGGTGGACCAATTCCGAGAACGATATCTGCTGCTTGCAAGTTTCTTCGCTTGTGGCATCTGAATAGCGATGCTCTTGCGTGCGACCCATCCAATCTCAGGGCGACGTTACACAGGGCACCTCATTCAATCTCGCTGGGACGCCTCTTGCTCAAAGCATCACTGCAGCAGACGATTTGCCGCAGACGGTGTGCGAACTGAATTGGCGCGAACATCACGATGCTGACGTCCCGTGAGACTCACGTGAGAAAAATGACACGTGAATTGAATGGCGTCATCTGCTTTCTCCGCTCGTGACCGGCAGAGGTGTTCAGTTTTTCAGCAGCTTCAGCGACAGCTCGGCACAATTAGCGCAGCTTCGGATCGCGTTTGAGTGTCATCTTCCTCCGTCGTCTTTTTGAATCGTACGACTGGCTTGAGGGACACACCGAAGAGATCACTACACAGTATTAGTGGCACAGTAACCCCATATTTTTAAACCGAGCTGGGACTTGCAAGACTCTACATGACACTGCATATGTTGTTCCTTGCATCCAACATGCATCTGTCTGGTGATCTCTATGTATGTTGATGCGCATCATAAGTCTTGCAGCACCGCGTAAAAGAGAAAGCCTGACCTGTGGACACGCCTGCAGAAAGAGGCATTATGCGTGCAGCTAGCCCCATTCCTACGTTGTCTGCCTTGCCTGGCCACTTTGATTCCATCCTGATGATGCCTAGGCCAGTCAACTGTCCCATGGCCCAGCAAAAAAGCCAGAAGCACTGAACAAGATCACAGTATCAATGCATATGGTCCATGCATCTCCTTGTACTGATTCAAAAACAACACGGCGAACAGCAGAATATGAAATCTATGGTCTGGTGTCAGGACTACAAAAACGCCACACTCAGCTTATGTAAATCCAATCCAAATAATTTTGTATATTGGCATGTAGGCACCCACATGCCTTGTGCTACTTGTGATATGTGACCTATACAGCTGGGCTCAACGTTACCCGCGTGTCACATTTTGACCATGTATGATTGTACCAAACCCACTGCCTAGTTCACACTCAGTTTCTTCAGCAAGCAGACTTGTGGATAAAGGCGGAGGACTGGACACTGTTTGCACACTTTCAGTATATGCAAGAAAACATCACCACTCTGCTGTCATGCTTACGGTTGTCAGGAGGCATTGGCTTCGCTTCTGCATAATCTGGTGTAGGCTTCTTGTGTTTGTGAGCTCAGCCGTAAGCTACTAGTAGGCGCATGGGTAACCGTGTTGCTTCCATACGGTTTCACAAGCTTGCGCAGAACTAAAGGTGCGTTGCACATCAAGGTTCCTTTGTCAGCAACATCATCTAAACATGTTATTAACTTAATGAAGCAGAGGTTGCAAATGCCAGAGCAACCATGCCAAAGTCAATATAGAGTTTGTAGGACCACACGAGCCACATGTGTACCAATGCTAGACCAAACCCTGCTGATGAGCCCACAGTGACCATCTGGGTTGAATATATAACAGAGCTGCAATTTGGTTGCTTGCAAAGAGCTCCTGCACAGACACTTGACTTAATAGTAGACTCTCTTTCGTAAAAATTGCAAGAGCTGACCACTTCACCCCATTGAACATGACAGGTGCCAGCTACAGCCAGGAACAGACTACGGTCCTGCTCATGTGCAGTTGCAAGAGACATTTAGCCCTGAGCACGCTGTGTGCTCATGTTTGAAAGCTACTGTGTACTGTTCTCCAGGTTAGGCAGTTTGAGCTTAGCAGACCACTCCTTGCGGCTAGGCCCAGCTACACCTTGTGACAACTCAGTGTCCACAGGAGCCCAGGCCCTCACCCCAAGCCATCTGCCTGCCAGGCTGCCTGTGTTGGACCAGTCTGCAGAGCAAGACAGAGTCAGGTACATGCTGTCACAGCTCCTTATGGTCCTGTTTCTCTGGACTGTATACTCTTTATAAAATCGGGGGAAAAATACGCAAACAAACGCTTGCACAGGTGATTGAGCAGCCACCAATTCATGCACCTGCCTTTGCAGCAGTCATAAGAGGTACCGAACCAGTACTGACAGACTGCGCTTCAGTGTGAACACACAATGTGCATTGAAGCATGGCAATGTACAGCATTTGTTAGCATCAAACACACAAGACCTGTTTTGTGATGATGACACTGGTCATCAAACATTGTCAAGTCCATGGCAAATGGTGCTGTGATGACACAGGGAGAAGAAGCCTAACCGGTCACTCAGGATGTCTCTGAAGAGTCTAGGTACCTTTGACCCCACAACACCAGACCAGGTACACGTCATGGCCTATGCAAGACCCATGCATGGCATGTTTGCATCACAAGACCTTGCAGTCAGCTCTGTTTTGAGGGGTTGTCAAGACCAATGAGGCAATTGTCTCCTGAAGCCATGCAGTTGTTGACTATGTTCTTTACAATTGTGATAGGTACTGTCAGTCTGCAAGGCCATGTGCTGCTGATGCAATATGATCAGTGACGTTCAACGCATATTTTGTCCATGTCAGGTCTGGCCCAAAGCTTACATGTGCTGACCACAGGCAGGTGAGATTGGTGATGAAGAGGAGCGGGAGAACATTCCTCCTGCAGGCACTCCACCATCTGAGCGCATGGTTGGTTTTGCCCCATGAGTCATACCAACCCGCTCAATTCATTGTTGCGTAAGATGCACGTGAGTGTGGATCCAGACTAGGCATTGTTGGCTGCATAGCATCACCAGGCGCTTGAAGACAGGTGCTAGGATTCTGGTTTTGCCTTCTGGCTCTCCGCTTGAGAGCATGTGCTGTACAGGGTTTGCAAAGAGCTTTCCCTGCTTGGTATCTACACGCAGGGCTTGCCTGAGACAACCTTTGTAACCCATAGCTGTGTCCAATACAGGACGCTGTCTCAGCGTTTGAACAGTTTGCTTGATTGCGTCATCAGAAAGCTTAGCCTGCACATGACACAGACAAGCTGCATTGCCAAGTGAGTACAGTATGCTGTACTAGTAGTGGTACAATACATTTACACTTGTATACTCATAATTCTGCAGAAATTGGCGGTGAAGCGAGTGAGGGACGCCTTCACAAGACATGACAAGTGGCACTTGGCGGCATTCCTCAAGGAGATCGGCTGTGCCGCCAGCTCAGAGCAGGAGCCTGTCACCAAGGCTGAGTTTGAGCGGGTCAAGGACAATGGCTTGAGGGCTCTGCATCCTGCCAACCAGCAAGGTCGGCCTTGTACCCTTTATAAACAGAATGCTGACAAGCACAAGTAGCCATGTTATGCTGACCAAACTGTCAAAGCCTGACAACCATGTTCCGTCTGGAATGGACACATGCTGTGCTGCTGCATTGTACTGTATGTAATGCAGCATGCCTGTACAGCGGCCTTATGGAGCAGGGCGCTGTCAACACTGAGCGTTTTGCCATGGGCTGTTGCTGCGTGATCAAAGTCAGTTTTGTTACTCATCAGGACACCTTGAATCGCTCAAGTGTATGCTGCTGTGTGCGGCAGGCAAGGATGAGTACCGCAAGGTAGCAGCAGCAGAGGCAAGGAAGATCCTGCAAGGCTGGGAATGCCCTGGCCCAAAGCCTGACTCAAAGCCTGTCAGCCCCTACTGGTTTGCAAAGTCTTGAAGACCGCATCACCCAACTTAGAGGCATTCATGGCATTGCCACTTGCACTGGACAAGGCCTTAGTGGTATCATGCGCTGATTGTTACAGGCAGAAATCGTTGTGCTTCATGCCGCTGTAGAAAACCAGGAAGTTTTACATTGACATCGATACTCGTGCATGCAATGCTGTTGATGTTGTGTTTGTGCGCAGCAGAGTGACTAGCTGGTTCGCCAGGCTCTGTGTCAGGCGGTCACAGCTGAAATTGTAGAGTGTGCCGTCAAAGTATATATGCAGCAAATATTCCAGATGATTTCATTGCAGCATTAGATTGCACTGAACTTCCAAAATCATTGATGGGTGCCGTCAAACATTGGAATGCATTCAAGCTTTGCTGAGCTCTGTCATATGCAGGTTGCGCTGTTTTGGAGAAATCAATCCAGAACAAAGCCCAAGAATACACTGATTTGCAGAGCTCAGAAAGACTTGCGCTCCTTGCTTGCGCAGCAACAAGCAATAGGCAAACTTGGATCTTTGCAGCACACTACGAAATCATGGCACACATGTTTTGCACATATCTTTGCTGCAGAAGTAGAGGTTAATGGCTAGACATCATTAACCTGTACTTCTGCAGCAGAGTCCGAATGGCGACTTTATCCTCTGTAGATAGGGTATTGAGCGTCGTCGTATTCACAATCAAGAAATGCAACCTGATGTAAATCAGACTGTCAATTGTGATCCAGCACAATGAGTATTCCGGGGCCCCTCTGGGCGGCTGATCAATTCTGCCCCTGCTTTGGTGGCAATCTACGATACGTACCTCGTCTAAAACGCTGTGTCAAGTGTGCTAGCGCTGTTTTATGCATCATTGGCGAAGTAGGATGTAGTGACACATTTTTGGGGAACTCCCGCTCTTTTTTATGTTTGATTTTGCAACCTTCGCTTCATTAAGTTAATAACATGTTTAGATGATGTTGCTGACAAAAGAACCTTGATGTGCACTGCACCTTGCTTTGAAAGTCAGGGCAAGTATTATTATAGGCCATACTGCCACCTTATGTGTCGGCGGAGCACGCTCAAAGCCATGCGCGGAAAGGTCATTCAGTTCTAGCCACCTGTAATCAAAAAAGCAATCAAAACCTTGACAAATTGCGCTCTGCACTCTGCACAAAAGCATGACAAAACGCTGCATTCCTCTGCATACAGAAGCTTCTAGACCCTGTAAGCCATCTGTTACAGACCGTAATTACTGTAAAATGTTTAGAATCCTCTGTATGGGATCCTTTCACAGCTCGCGGCCCCCTTCTGATGATCAGAACGGTGGGAAAAGCCAGGCAGGGGGTGGGAGTGGGGTTGATATTATAGTGTTGACTCTCTAGGGTTTATCAACGTAACAGATACGCATGCACAGGCCCTAACTCCTTTTTATCTGTAAAATCTCTATCTTTGGCTGTAAGGCTTTCTCTGTAACTTGTTATTTTGTTAACTAGAATTTAGAGTTATAGAAAACAATACTTTATGCAGAACATCTTAAGCTGAGTCTGAGTTCTACGTAATGCACGAATGCATCGTAGAAACTTTGAGTTGTAGAAACATGCTAGAATGACTGAATGCAATGCATGGCTCACTTGCAACTTTGTATGCAGGGCTTAATGGCGAATGAAATGACGCAAAACAAACCGCTGAAGCATGCATGCTAGCAGCGCTGTCATGGTCACGATCGTTCGCGAATAGGAGCAATGCCCACTGAAGCATTTGTATGTTCCTGGAAAACCGTTGGCCATTTTCACGGCAGGACTGACATCATGAGCGTATGCACCATGCAAAGCTCCCAGGGCATGCTCAGGTCGTGGCTTGTGCATCTGCTCTGAGCTGGATTTCCTATTCGTCACTTCGGTGTCATCCTTCTTCCTATTCATCCAGGGGTGTCAATAATCTGGCGAGGGGAGAAAGCGCATCACCACCGACTCCTGACAGGCAGCAACCTGCTGACACCTAAGAGAGAAGGAGTCATGCTGCAGACATTCCTTTAGTCCAGCTCACAGCATCCGAGGCGGCTAAGGTCTCAAACATCACGAGCAGAGATTGTGCCGACGAAGTTTTTGCGCCCATGCTCTGTCGCTCCTTGTTGAGACATCGGTGTACCTGCACAGTTCATGTCTCAGCAACAGCATCAGCTTCCCTATGACTTTTCGGGCGTTGACTCCACTGCCTCTCTTTACCAAGCATCACAGACTACACCGTCTTTTGCTCCGTGGCCACAGTCTGGAACAATCCCATGTATCGCCGCGACTGGCAGCCTAGCGTATGGCGATGCGGACTCGGTAAACGGAGGATCACAAAGTAGGGTGGAAGACTGGGCATCACAGGCCGTCGCGGCTACTCTGCAACAGGTGCGACTTGGCACTGGTTTGTTGTCTATTTGTGAGATTATATGCTACCTGCCTTGGTTGGCAGTGCATTGTTTAGGCAAGGAGTTATACATCTGCACAATATTACTGAAAGCTTGATCATTGGCATGAATGGAACATTGTATATACTGCAAGTCACACATACCTGTTTAAGAGGTGCAGTAGTGATCTGCTGAAGGCTTGCCTGTCTAAACTGCTGTGCCTTGAAACTACTAGATTTGCTGTCCAAGTGGGATGTTCTCCGCACCTAGCCGAGGCTGCATGAATGTGCACAGGGCATGTCTGAGACGCACAGCGAGGTCTCAGGTCAACCCAACCCAGCTCAACTCGCAAATCAGCCTACCTCCCCTGCTCATTCTACCAGCTCTCAACAAGCCCTACAATTTCAGCAGCAGCAGCTTCTGCAACAGCAGCAACAACAACTGCAACAACAGCAGCAGCAACAGCTGCTGCAACAGCAACACCTCTTGCAACAGCAACAGCATCAGCAGGTTCAGCCAGGCCTTCTAGGGCAAATTCCTGGCCTGGGAGCGCAGTATAGTCAGCAGCAACTGCAGGGGGGGTACTTGGGGCAGCAACCCTTTGCTAGTCAAGCTATGGGTGGCATGACAGGTCAGCTTCCTGCCTTTTCAGAGGCTATGGCTAACAGTGCCGCCCCAGGTCAGGGCAATGGCATGCCGCCAAAGCCAAATGCTCAGCAACTGAAGCAGAGTATGATTGGGCAGATTCCAGCAGGGCTCGGCTCTCAGGCTGGTGCAAAACAGCAGCTTGATGGTTCGTCAGCCTCATCCATTCCTGCACTGCCAGGCTTTGGCATGGTTGGACAGATGCCCGGTCATGCCTTGAATCCCAATTTGGTTGGTCAGTTGCCTCCCCAGTCCATGTACCAGCAGCCAGTGTCTTTTGGTTTCCAGCAACATCTTTTAGGTCAGCAGCTCAATCTGCCCTTGGCATCAGCGGGGATGAGTCTGCCCCCACACAACCATTTTGGGTTTGGTCAACAGTTCGGCATGTTTCCCAATGCTCTACAGCGGCCTGGACCCTTGGTTGCAGGCTCTCATGTGGGCTCAATTGATGGTTCTGTCTACAACCTTCCAGATTCTGCTTCTGTGATGTCACGCACATCAGCTGCTCAGCCCACTGCCAACCCCCCTGTGGTCAGTCTGGCGTCCCTTAGCACGCAACAAAAGGTATATGTTCTCCTTTCTACGATGGGCTGCAAGCGTATCACAGCTGTTGCATCACAGCCAAGCCCTGCTTTTGCACTGTGGCAATCTTACTGTTGTTAGTGGGTGCGCTCCATGCGACAACCCCCCTGTTCACTCAGACTGATCTGCAGGTCTCCTCCAGGATGTTTGAGCCAATCTACCTCCCCACATTTGGTCTGGCTTTTGTACTCAATCACATGCTTTCTGCATGCAGGTCAAGATGCTTTGTAGTTCTGGTGGGCACTTTGCCCGGGCGCCTGGTGGGTGGGAATACCAGGGCGGTGAGACCCGCCTGGTCTCAGTCAGCAATTACTGTCACATGCAGGAGCTGCAAGATGCCCTGCAAAGGGTCTCCCAGACCATGCGGCTTGACCTTAGCAGCAGCTCTGGATCGGTACGGTGCCCCTCAGCCTTCTTGTACATATTGTTTGTTGATCTCTTCCTGTTTTGGGCAAGCAATGTGTGCCGTCACACTCTGTCGACACACAGTCACATGCACCTGGCAGCGGATTTTGGGTTTCCCTGTCTGTAGAGTTCATACTGCTTTGCCAGTTTGCATGTCTAAGTGTGACCTTGGTGCATGCCAAAGAAATTGCTTAAAGCCAACTCAACCACTGTGCATATGGCACACCTGAGGCAGCTTCCTGCAATGTCCATTCATTGCGCTGCAGATGTCCAACACCAAGTATCAGTTGCCTGGCAGCAGCAACTTGTATGTAGATCTGATAGACGATGGGGATGTGAAGCTAATGTTTGATGAGTGGGCAGACTACATAGCAGAAGAGGGCAAAGCTTCCCGCAATGCCAAGCTGCACATCTACATGGACTGGCAATCCAAGAATCGTGCTGAAGCTGGCGTGCCCAGTGGCGGTCAGCATGCAGCTGCAGGCCTAGATAACATCAGCGATACCGCCTCTGCTGACACCCCAGTGGCCCGGGCCCCGCCCCCTCCTTCATTGGAAAACCGGGGCTCCAATGAGCCCTCATCTGCTGAGGAGTCACCACTGGGCCAATCAGGTTGGAATGCATGTATGCACACCCTGTACTTGTGAGCATTGCAATCATACACCTGGCAAAGCTTGACAGAGCAAAGTGGCAAATACATCTTCTTACATCACAGGCTTGCAGATCAGCAACCTGGCAGTCTTGCTAGTGTTGCCTGCCTGAATTATGGCGATGGATGCAAGCTTGGTTTGAAAATGCTGAACACATTCTGATGTCAAACTTGGCCATTGCTTCAGGGTCAGCAGGCTCAGCACCAAATGAGCCCAGGGAGTCTGAGTTCAGCTTGCAAAGGATTGCCAGCACCATGGAAATCATTGATCCAAGAGACATTACTTTAGTCAAGTTTCTTGGCAGTGGTGGCTATGGTGAGGTTCATCTGGGCAAGTGGCACAGCAGCGGGGCTGCCATCAAGTGTCTCAACCCAAGTCTGTTCTTCCAGGTAACATACATCCACGAGTCTTGTGTTGTTCAGCATGCAATCATGTTGTGTGCACAGTGGGTCTGGCATGTTTATGGCATCTGGCTTACCATACCAGATATCTGGTGAGGAATGCTGTGTAGAAAATACATCTGCATTTGCCATGTGTTTGCCCAAGCTGCCCTGTAAGTCACAGCTTCTACACGTTTGTCTCCTCTGACTCTCACAAAGCAGCTTTTCCATAGTCATAGCCTGTCCCAAGGGTCAAAATCTGTGGTGCCATGCAACAGGGGGGCGATGCTGGGGGCCAGGCAGCCATTGCTGAGCTGATCAAGGAGGCCACCCTGCTGAGCAGCATGCGGCACCCCAATGTGGTGTGGGTGTATGGCATTGTTCTGAAGCCCATGAGCAAGGATGATGACGACGAGGATGACGAGCTGAGTGATCGAGATCAAGGTGATGCCTGTTCATTGCAATGTCCCAAATGGCGCGCCTTGCCATTTTGAGGCATCTTTAAAGTCAGGCTGCAAAGCTCCCTCTGCTCGTGGGGCATGAAGTGGTTCGTTTGGCAATTGCTGCACATGGTCAAGCGTGTCAAAAGCCTTCTCCCGCACACTCATCAGTTTGTTGTTCTGGAGCAAGCTGCTTTCTTTGCTGTGGATTTGCTATCGACGGTGACTGCTCAGTATGTCTGCTGGCCATGTCAAGCTGGTACACATCATGTCATGTGTCACCTATGCTATGCTCTTTCTGTTGTGTGCCTTGGCTTTGTCTTGGCGTAGAAGTGTGTGTTGCACAGGTGATGCTGTGGAGCTGGCAGCAGCACTGGCTCGCCAGCCTCAGACAGGAGGGGCCGGCGTGGTACGCCCCCCTGCCATTGTGGTGGAGTACATGGGGCAGGGCTCCCTCAAGGGTGCCCTGGCAAGAAAAGCAGACATTGTCCAAGGGGCTCTCATCAGAGTGCTCATTGCCATGGATGCTGCCAAGGTTGGATGCTGTGCCTGCTGCTGTTCATGCCATTGCTGCATCTGCTCTTCTGTACAATAAAGTTCCTTTGCTGTTCAACATAGAGCATGCCAATAACACGAAGACCAGCATGCTCATGCGGCGCTTGACTGTGGCTGTCAATCAAGCAAATACACGACTGTCAGCATCAGCCTTTCATGTCGGACGCGGTCTTCACTTCAATAGCTTTCAGGAATGTTGCATGACATTTAGTGGCATATGATCGCCAGAACGTCAAAATAGACACAGGGTCAGTTTGGTTGTAGCAGTCTTCTGCAACTCATGCTTTTAGGTGCCACTCAGGCTGATGCCCAGTCGCCAATTTAGATGCAAAGGCATAAAGAAGTACACACCTGAGCAAAACACACCAAGAGGTTGCACAAGGATATGGTAGATGGTGACAGTGTGACTTGCAGGGCATGGAGTACCTGCACACCAAGCGGATTGTGCACTTTGACTTGAAGAGTGCCAACCTGCTGCTGGGGTACAAGGACAGGCGTGCAATCTGCAAGGTGGCAGACTTTGGCCTGTCCAAGCAGAAGCGGGATACATATGTCAGCAATGTCTCTTCGCAGCGAGGGACTCTGCCCTGGATTGCACCTGAGATCATCAAGACCCCTCATGCAGTCACAGAGAAGGTGTTTGCTGACTTGCCATGCCTGTGCATTGTACTAGCTGATGCTGATACTTGTGAGAGCGTACCTGCACAGCACGTTGACCTTTGAAACAAGTCATGCATTTCTGTCCTGCTTTTCTGTCATGCCCACAGGCGAAGGTATCATGTGTGGCTCTTACTCTGGCATGCACGGCTATGTTGTACTCTTCAGCATGTTCTCTGGATCTTCAGTCGTTACATGACAGCAGTGTGTTAGCAGTGCTGATGGGCAAGCCTGCAGTGTCACTGGGGGTGGGGGCCATCACATAGTTCTGACAAGATGCATACTCCTATTACTCTTGCATTCATGGTCATGATGTGCATCATCAGGGCATGGCTGAGCATAGCCTTGAACTGCCACAGGTAGATGTGTACTCCTTTGGTGTGGTGTTGTGGGAGCTATGGACAGGACGGGAGCCGTATGACGGCTTGAACTACCATGCTCTGTTGCATCAGATCACCACCAGTAAGGGTCTGGTGCGCCCACCCATGCCCAACTCCCCAGAATGGGAGCACGCCCCCCTGCCTGAGCTGGTTCCAGGCTACAAGGAGCTCATAGAGGCCTGCTGGGAGGAGAACCCTTCAAAACGGCCAACGTGAGTGTGTCTTGCTGCTGGGCACACCATCTGCTTGCTCTGCACTCATGTTGACGATGCTGGAACGTCCTGGAGACTGCATACAGGGTCCTTGGTGTTGCTGCTTGAATGAGTAGACATTGCAAGTCTTCCTTGTAGAGGATCAGGTTATCATGTGCAGTATGTACGTGCATGTCTGCATCGCTGATGACAAAGCGAACTGCCAGTATGTCTGAACCTTGGAGCACAGTTGATGGCTGCCCAGATTGTGGTGAGTTGCATGGCTGTTGCCTAGCCTCAGGCCTGGGTGCTGAAAGTGGACTCTGTCATGCAGATTTCGTGAGATTGTGAGCAAGCTGAAAAGCATGGCCCAGGCGCTGCGGCCACCCCCTAAGAGGCGCCCCAGTCAGATCTCCGCCCAAAGCTCTGCAATCTTCTCCCTGCCCAGCTCCCGAGCCCCCAGCTCCCAACCCAATGGTCCTCAGCTGCCCAACATCAACGAGTGTGCCGCTCTTGCAGAAAACACAACTCCCATCCCCTCTGTCAGCATCCCTCATGCTGAAGCCAGCGAAGACTCATCTGCCATTGGTGCAGCAGCTGCTGCAGCCATAGCTGAGAATGAGGAAGTGGGTCTAAATGCAAGCAAACCAGGGGCGCAGGAGACAACTGAGCCCGCTGCGACAACTTCTGCCGAGCAGGGAACTGCCAAGATGGCTGCACAGACCAGCAGCAGCTGTGCCGAGCAGGGCAATGCAAAGGCACTAGTAGAGAAGCCTCAGAAATCAGCGCCAGAGGACTATGTATCACCTTTTGAGCAAGCCCAAGAGCCGGCAGCTGTCAGTGCTGCTCAACAGGATTCGCCCTTTGCCAATGTGTCTTGAAAGCAGGATGTGATTGCTGCATGCACGCAAGGTAGCATTGATGTCACATGTTGTGCATGATGGTCACCCGTCTCAAATTGCTGTCTGCAGTAGACTGTTTTGTATGGTCAAGTACTGTGTAGGTCTCCTGTACCATTATCAATGGGAGCCTGAGCACTTAGTCGCCAACTGCTCTTGCCCTACGCTACTCCGACTTAAGTGTGCCTATCTTTCATGGATAAATATTTGATGGTTCGGAAAATCGCAGTTGTGGAGGGTTTCATCAACAGCTTTATTTCATCTTCAGTCGTGGAAATCTGTGTTCTGATATCAGATTAGCTCTCTTTATGCGTATGCTGCTGTCAAGGTACGCTGCTGGCTTTTGACCAAGCATGAACTTCCGTGTAAAAGCGCGATATCACAGCCCCTGTGCATTGCAATGTCATCATTTCGCGGTAGCACATGCATGTGAGCATGTACTGTCTGAGGCCCGTTCAAGCCCTAAGGGCTGTCGGTTGCTAGCCTCGCTGCTTCAAAGCGACCTTTGATCAACAATCGCCAGATCAATATTCCCGTCAAGCCCTGTGCATCGTTGCTGAGCATCATCTGCGCGTTCCAGCGCGCGCTGTGAAATCAGGCGGTCGAGACAAACGTGCAGTTCAGCTTTAGGTGGTCCTCTGGTTCTGGCAGCCTGCTACAGTCTCGCCCTGCATCTCTTCCTTTGCTGGTGCTCCGAGCCTGCTTGGCCGCGCATTTCTAAGATGATGGCGCTACATTGCCACGGATTTTTGCGGTCGCCAACATAGCTGGCAAGAAGATCATGGCGAACATCTCATCCGGAGAAAACCTGTCCAGCCCTGTCGGTACGTCAGGACGCTCGGAGGCCTCTGAGGATGACGAAGATATAACCCTGGAAACTGATCCTGGCGGCAGGTGGGTTGCAATACGTCCTTGACACTCAGTGGGTGTATGTGTGCACCTTGATACTGCAGGGGTTTTGACCAGCCTGGCAAATGCCCCCGGGTTCGGTGTTTGGCTAATTCGCATAGTCACACTGAACGTCCTTGCAGGTTCAGCCGGTACAACCATACAGTCGGCAAGGGAAGATTCAAGCGGGTGTACAAAGGTTTTGATGAGAAACAGGGCATTGACATAGCCTGGAGCAAAATACAGAGGGAGGCTAATCAGCTTGACCATGACCAAATACACCAGATAGCTGCAGAGATGAGCATTGGAGTGGATTTGGATCATCCCAATGTGATCCGCTGCTTTAAATGCTGGGCAGACAAGGAGCAGAATTGCGTCAACCTAATCACAGAATACTTCACTTCTGGCAACTTGCGAGAGTTCAGATCACAGCACAAGCATCTTGAGCTGAAAGCAGTCAAGAAGTGGGGCAAGCAGATCCTGCAAGGCCTCAGCTACCTGCATGACAAGAGCCCTCCCATTGTTCATGGCGACCTCCGCTGTGATAAAATCTACATCAATGGCCACAGTGGCGAGATCAAGATTGGCGATCTTGGCCTTGCCACTCTTCTTCCCAGACGCTTTTCGCCAGGTGTCTTGCCAGATGGTGTCAACACGGAGAATCAGTACACCCAGCACGTTGACATCTTTGCCTTTGGGCTCTGTCTACTGGAGCTAGCCACCCTGAAGCGGCTGGACAGCAACAACTGCCAGATCTGGCCAGAGCTGCTGGCTGCAGTGTCACATCAAGATGCCAAGCAGCTGATCTTGCGTTGTCTGGACCCACAGGGGGTTTACCCATCAGCAGCCCAGTTACTGTTGGATCCATTCTTCATACGGTGGGTTACTAACATCCAAAGTTAGCATCAAGTCCATGCATTATGACTGTCCCTGCATGTCATTCGCCCACCCTGGAAGGCTTTGTTCTGCTGTCATGGCTGTGCTGTGCTGCAAAGGCACCATTTGGGTCACAATACTCCTGCAAGTGTGCCAGCAGTCATAGCATGCCTGATGCCTTATTTTTACACACCATGTGTCAATGCAGTGTCAAGTAACCTTGCAGCCTCAACAATGGAAAATCTGCGTCGCTGATGTTCAAACACCATGTGATGCATGTCTGACAGCAAAGCACCGCGCCATTTATGTACTGTCAAGCATCACATGTGCACGTGTTCACTCTTTGCTCAACTCTTGATACAAATGTTGCAGCTCTTGCTCTTCCATCTTTCTCATGCTGCTGGGATCTGATGTGCAGAAAGCTGCAACCCAGTGAGAGTCAGAAAAAGTTGCTGGCAGAGCAGCCAGATGTGAAGCTGGGGCGAACCAGCAGCAGCATACCGGCGCCTCGTCCATCCATTGATGCGGAAGGAGGTCCTCCTGATGCCATTCTTTGCGCTGCTGGAACTGTCAGAGGGGAGGACTACAATTTCCATTTCACAGGCAAGATCAAGGATGGCAAGCTGTATGTGAGGCTGAACCTGGAGTATGAAGGTGATGATGAAGGACAGCTCGCCAAGGGGGGTAAGAAGACCATTGACTTTACATACGACCCTGAGGGGGACACTCCTGAGGCCATTGCCAAGGAAATTGGAGATGAGTTCAGTCTCAGTTCCACAGACCGAGACATCTGTGCAGCAGCTTTGAAAGAGTGGCTGGCCAAAGAAAGTCCTGATTCCGGTAGATAGCTATGTGTTTGGTTGACGCTTATTGTGCTCTTGTGTTCTGACTATTGTGTAGCTTTGCCTGCTGCAAGCAGGCTCAGCAGTCCTGTCAAGCCAGAGTTGTGTCGCTGCTAGAGCCCATTCAGAGACTGTTTCATTTCCAGCTGAGTCGCATCTCTTTGCAGGTTGTTTTGAGCTGATTAGTTGCCAGTTGTTTTGCAACATCACAGTGCCCTGCATTGCCAGGTCAATGTTGGCCAAGACTCCGGAAGCAAGTTGTTGTTTGAGATCCTGGACAGTCGTAATTTGCACTCTAGGGCAGGATGTCATGACAGCTGCCAGTTGCAGATTGTCTACAGAGTGCAATCTGAACGCGTGTTGAGGTTTACACCTGTTGCGTACATTTCAGTGGAAATCACGACGGCTGGCTTGTAGAATTTGCTCCTAGTATCTGCTTCACATGCATTGCCAATGATGAACATTTATTGGTTCCGGAGCCGATCCCGACTTGACTTCTTAATCAACACGCTGATGAGGAGACAAATGTTCGTCGTTGTGCACATGATGTGCCTGTCTTGATCCTCAGCAGGCTGTGTACATTTGCGCCTGTCAAATGGCTGAAGCATCTAGTTCGGCTCAGCGCCGTTGGGAACTTGAAAACAACGTACAGGTGGACGAGGAAGTCGAAGGCTTCTTCCGTTATAGTCACACTGAGCAGCAGGCTGTTCAGCAGCAGAAGCCTTGGTCAAAGGATCCACATCTTTATAAGCAGTAAGCAATCAATCCTGTGGCCACGTACGACCAGCGCTTAGCTGATCAACCTTGGCTGATGTGTTGTGTCGCTCGTAGTGTCAGGATCTCAGCTTTAGCCTTGCTGAAAATGGCGATGCATGCCAAGTCCGGTGGTAATTTAGAAATCATGGGCATGCTCCAGGGCAAGGTGCATCAGGACACTTTTATTGTCATCGATGTCTTTGCCTTGCCTGTGGAGGGTACGGAAACCCGTGTCAACGCTCAAGCTGAGGCCTACGAGTACATGGTAGATTTTGGCGAGACAGGCAAGGTGCGCACATGTGGCTGCTTGCATTCAAACGTATTCAGCATTGCCAATCAGAGTGCTGTGCTGTAAATGGGCTCTCTTTCACCTTTGTGCAGAAAGTGGGTCGCCTAGAAAATATGGTTGGATGGTATCACAGTCATCCTGGCTATGGATGCTGGCTGTCAGGCATTGATGTGGGCACACAATCTACGCAGCAGACATATTCAGAACCTTTCCTGGCCATAGTCATAGACCCCCACCGCACTATTGCAGCTGGAAAGGTTGAGATTGGTGCTTTCAGAACATACCCAGAGGTGTGCTGTCCATTCTTCATGCTTCGTATGCTTGCATGCATCAGCACAGACAATTCCAGTTGCTAGATCAACTATGCATGCCTATGCACACACGCCCTGATTGCGGATGTGGGGTCACAGGGCTACAAGCCCCCTGATGCAGCCCCCTCTGAGTATCAGACCATCCCTTTGAACAAGATAGAGGACTTTGGTGTCCACTCAGACCGGTATTACCCACTAGATATCTCCTACTTCAAGTCCTCCCTGGACAGCTACATGCTAGACCTTTTATGGAACAAGTACTGGGTCAACACGCTCTCATCCAGTCCACTACTTGGCACACGAGACCTCAGAACCGGTCAGATTGCTGACATAGGTGAGCAACCCACAGCCAAGCTGTAACCTGGCAGGGCTGCACAACAGCAGCACCTTGATCTATCACAATCGTTCCTTGTTGGGGCAGATGCACATCATGATATTGTGGGTATTGCGTCTGCAGCATAAAACAACAGGCGTGCTGCAACATGCTTAGAGGTTCATAAAAAGGCCTGAGCTGCAGCCAATATCTGTTTGACTCCTGTTGTTGATCAGGCTACAGGCCATCTGCTTAGCTTGACAAGTGTACACCCTATACTCTGACCACACAGGTTGTCACTGTCCAAATCATGGTAGCGGCAGCAAAACATCTGCATTGTGATATTTGCAACAGTCATAATCATCAGAAATGCGTCTAGAGTCGTGTTGTGGGGCTGCAGCTGAGAAACTAGAGCAGGCAGAGAGCCAGCTGAGCCACTCTGGACGCACTGGCCGCTTCGCTGCACCCATGGACAGACGGCCACATGCCAATGACAACCAGCTGCTCAAGATTTGCAGAGACTCATCTAAGATGTCTGTTGAGCAAGTGAAGGGCATCTCCAGTCAGGTTTGTGGTCACACCCAGAATTTTGCTGCCATTGTGCAAATTCTACTGGTACAGCCCTTCTGGCAAGACTCTGTAGCAGAGCGATGCATGCTTCCTGACACCAATAGTGATGCTATTGCATCTGCTTCACTTGTGGCAGCAGGCATCTTTGTCTTTCTTGCATTGTTTGTGGCTGGGTAACATTCTGTAATGCAGCACTTGGCTGTGGGTTGGCAGAAATGCCTTGTCTCGTTGCGTTACCTATTATTGCACTGCGTGGCTGCAGGTCATCAAGGACACTGTCTTCAACATGTCATCCATGAGCACTCCAAAGTCTGGCTTGCCAGATGCAGCAGCGCTTGTTCAGCAAGCCATCAAGTCAAGCCCAGATGCAACTCTTGCTGAGCCAATGCAGGAATGATCATTCTGTCTCCTATAGCTGTTTCATTCTTGATAGCTGTTTGCTCTGTCTTGTGTGCGTGTGCTGTAAAGAGGCATGCTGGTCTGCTCTAGACCTGGCAGCTCTGGCGTGCTGTGATCAAGTAGCTATGCACAAACACACCATGTCATGTGCTTGATGTGGTGGCTGTGCTTGCACAATATAAGAATTGTTTTCAATGCTTTCCAGCTCATGATGAGCTAGCTATGTGCAGGGCAAGTCTTGTACAACATGTCTCTCCAGAGCAGCCTGTCCTGTGCATCTTTGTATGGCCTACTAACACGACAGATTTGACAGTAACATAATACAACATCAGTGGAACTTAGACCTAGGGCGACCAGGTGGGCAGTATCCCTTGATTCCACCAATCAAAAGTTTTATAGGCAATCTATCATTCGGCATCAGAAAAAAGCGACCTAGCCACCTGAGTCTATGCAGCTGAGACTCGACGGACTACTCAGAACATATGATTCAGCATTTGGCACATGGTCACACAAGTATTGCCCACATATGCATCCCAAGCCGCTCATCTCAAGATCAGCTGAAGAGCCAATGTGTATGGGCAACATGTCACACTGTCTGACTCAGCTTTATTACCTTGAGCTGCATTTCAGCAAAACGTTTGAAGTACAGAGGGTCTACAGAAGGTCACAATGCCTGCAAGTCAGAAACCTCACGTCCAGATGCAACATTACCGATCAATTGTCTTGAAATGTTTGTCTTGAAATGATCAAATTTGAAATGCTGTAACACGTTTTGTTTTACTTCATGTATAAAATGTAGAGTATGCATAACACCAAAGGGGCAAGTCCAACCATGCGACACAAAACGTTCAGGGCCAAAAGCATTCATATTTAAACAACCTCAAGGCATGTACAATGCTCTGAACAATTTGGTATCTGAGTGCCATTGCAATTTGTTCACAACGGGGCTGCTGAGCAACTGTTTCAGAAGATGCTCAGAAAAGGTGCAGCAGTGTCCAGTGCATCTCTGCACCATGTCACACCACAGTAGTCAAAGTCTCGGCCTCTTTTGTCAAGCGGACATGTTGACTGTTTTGCGCAGCAACAGAGTCTGTATACTGCCTCCCTTTTGCTGCGAGAGCAAGCAGAACTACAACAGGCGTCACCAGCAGCCCTAGCGTGAACCCTAGAATCAGCTTGAAGATCTGCGGCTCCTGCAGATCACAAGCCCAGTCAGCAAGCCATGCCTTGAAAGCTGATTGTGACAACAGCAAGCTTTGTTAGATGCCTTGTGCATGCTGCCACGGAAGCCACGCACATGCAGCACAGCAATGCTGGTGGTGATAAGTGCTTGCATCGCCAGAGGCCAAGGGTTGGGACATTGTTGTGTGTCCAAGCCCTTATCTACGTCAAGCAGCACGCCTCATGTGAGTTGGCAGGATGAGTGCTTTGCAAGTAAGTGAACACAGCAGAGTATTCAAATCCTGAACTCAGCGCAAGTGAGTAAAATTAGCTGCATGCAGCAGGTGGACAGGCAGAATGAGGCATGCCCAATGTTTGTCTCACTTCGGCAAGTGTAAATTGCAGTGTCACATGAAAAGTTAGTGAAGGCAGCCAGAGCTGTTATGCGTTGTGGTAGGCACGACGTGAGATACACATACCGGCCAGTGATTGTATTGGTACTGCCCCGCTCCAATGCTGTGACCAACTCCAACCAGTATAGCCACAGTGATTGGCCACCAGATGAAGAAGACCAGAATGCACAGCAGGAAAGCCTTGATGATGCCGATCACAAAGCACTTCAGCCTGGCCTTCAGGGTGATGTGTGGCTCAAGTAACTCCATCCCCTCTGCTGATATGTACCAATTCAAGAACTTATTGTTGAGGGCCTTAGGTGACATTGATATCGGCCGAATACCATATGCTCTTGTCCTCACGTCGTTGCACACCATTGCCGAGTCAAGAACCCAAGTTATGATTGTCTGGACAAAGATTGTGACAGCTGCGTCGCCTGCTAGAGTGTTGTGGTTGACCTTCCAAAGCCAAACCAAGTGCCTGTTATGCCTGCCAGTGCAAGCATGGTTGAATGACCTGGCATTTTGTGGGCACAGAGACTCGGAATTGTATCTTGGGCATGCAGGCAGGAACTGTTAAGGCTGACTGGCTGTTTGAACAGTATCAAAGTCTTCACGGAGGCATCAGAAGCACAGCAGCAACACTGCACAGACCGACCTCAGTCCCATCCAGTCTATATGTACACAGTCATGCGCAGCGTAGCCGACAAACTCCCCCTAAATCCGTGAAAGCAGGACAGTTCAAGAATGAAATAGAATTTTCAACTCTGGAGCAAGGCAGGTCTAAGCACAACACAAGCATGGTACATCTTGATGCAAACAATATCATCTCTTCACTACACCAAACAACACGTATAAATAAATCAAATCAGATGCCCATTCCTGCGAAATCTGGGCTTATCCATTCATTGGCCATGGCCTTGCGGGCCTCAGGTGCAGCAGTGGGGCGCTTGGCTGCTCCATTGGCAGAAGGCTCCTCAGAGGCGGGGTTGTAGGTCACCCCAGCAGAACGGGCAGTCTTAAGGGGGGCGTCCACTAAGTGGGCCTGAGGGTCGGGAGACCCCTCGTCAAAACTCTGCAAACAAAATATACATTCCTTGGTGCCATACGTGAACACTGAGTGACCTCAAGCAGGTTGTGCACCAGAGCCATGTCAGTTGCTGCTGCGCCTCCCAATCTGGCACAAATATGCACCGAATATGCCATACATGAGTCACAGAGTGTACATGCTATCTCATGTTTGTGGTAATGTTTGCACCAACTGATGAAAACATCTGCAACTGATTCAGCAAAGTGCAGAGGAACTATGACTTTACACAGAGGCTGCACATAAGCAAGCAAGCAGTGTACCAAGCAATGTCACACCTTGGCCTTGATCCAGTCGTTGTTGTAGATCTTGGTCAAATACTTGACACCGTTGTCAGCAAGGATGGCAACAATGACACTGCCAGGCTTTGCAGTCTTGGAGATCTCGACAGCAGCATGCAGGTTGAGCCCTGCAGACCCCCCCACCAGCATGCCCTCCTTCTGAGCCAGACTACGGCACATCTGCACAGACAATAAAACTTCCATATCATTTGATGACTTAGCTGAAGCTTGTAGAGGTCATTGAACGACAGATTGCTGCACTCATATGTGAAGCATGGCTGAAGGTGGGAGCAAATGTGAGATGTAATAACCTTTTAGCAAACAAGTGAGAACCCCAGCAGAAATCCCAGACATGTGGATGTTGTGTATCCATGCTGACAATCTATGCGGTACATGTGCATGCAAAGCAACATAAGGGTGATGTCCCAAAATGCATTGATATATAGCTCACCGTGAAGGACTGCTTGTCTGTGACTTGCATCATGTCATCCACAACATCAAAGTCAATGGCTCCTGGAATGGAGTCCTTGCCAACACCCTCACACTGCACACACACACAGGTCACGTCATGCAGGGGCTGCATGCCACATTGTGCGCAATGACTTGTCCATGATGCTTCACCTGGCTCAGTTGCAACATTTTGCATGAAAGCAAAGTTAGGCAGACACGACTTTTATCATTAAGCAATTCAACAAAAGCCCAATGGCAAAACAGATTGTTCTGCATTAGAAAGCATGGCAGAGCACGTACCTGGTAAGACTTAGCCTCCAGATCCTTCTCGGCCTTGTGGTTGGCCCAGAAGTCCCAGAAGACACTCCCCACAGGGTCTGGCAGCATGACCTTGATCTTAGGGTTCATGTCCTTCAAGAAGCGGCCTGTGCCTGAGATGGTACCGCCAGTGCTGCCTCCAGCCACAAAGTGGGACACACGCCCCTTGGTCTGCATCCAGATCTGCACCAAGCAAAACTCTTTGCATTGGACAACATGCAGGACGTGCGCAATTAATGACTGATCTAAATCTACTGACTACTATGGAATGACTGCCTTGTGAGTTGGTGAAAAGAGACATTCTCAAGTCAGAGTGACTTTGGGAACATCCAAGCCAACGAGTCTTGCAGGACACGCTGGAAGGTATACTGGCTCAATGCAGACAGACACAGCCGGCTGCCTTATGATATCCTGATACAGTGACTTTCAAGCTAAAGTCTGATGTGCAGATGTCCTGCAGCACTGTCATGCTCGGCTGGGCCACCAAACTCAGCAGATGATCAAATGCAGAAGTATCACATGTTTGTGTGCCATACAAAAACCGTGCTTCGTTGAGTCATGAACCAGCATGGTTGACCAGGCAGCCTGGTTTTTTGTCTGCAGGGATGACCATGGATTGCTTTGTGACATTGAAATTAAGACTACAATGCATCAGAACTCTGACACAGACTTCAAGTGATCGATCAGCCAGACTGATTTTGCGTTCTGCCATGGTCATCCAATATGGGCAAACAAGTCTGACTAAAGGCGGTGCCACCTCAAGATGGCAAAAGTCATAAACTCTGTAGATGACATACTACAGAGTTTATGACTTTGGCCATCTTCAGGTGGCATCATCTTTGGTCAGACTTGATTGCCCATATCGGTTTGAGAAGGAGGGCTTCATCCAAACCTCATCTAGACTTTGTGCTGTGGCCAAGCAGCTGCCCAGACCTGACAACACAGATTAGGCATTCTCACCTGATTGTGGGTATGTCTAATCTGTGTTGTCCCGCACTGGCAGCTACCTGCGGATGCATTTCATGCTGTGGCCGAGCAGCTGCCCAGTCCTGACAGCCCAAATTAGTCACTTCCCACCCGATTGTGGGAATGACTAATCTGTGTTGTCAGGTCTGGGCAGCTGTGGTCAGTCTGACCCACATTCCCGGTGGGGGAAACCCCGAAAATGATGTGACTTATGGCACATCACAGCCAGGCTGAAGCTGAAGGGTATCACATGATGCTAATGCTGATGGCCAGCATGTTTAGCAGCAACGACCAGATTGACTGCACAGATGCGGCAGCAGCAGACACATAGCAGCAGAGTCAACAGCTGAAGATGCAGTCATGCAAGACCATCAGAAGGATGAAAGCAGGCAGTGGCTGACCTCAGGGCCAAGAGTACGGTAGTAGGCCTCTGGGTTGTTGGGGTTGTCGTACTGGTCTACATCGAAGTAGTCTGAGTTCTCCTTACACAGGGTCACTGCCATGTTCTGGTAGTGATCTGGATGGTCTGCGGGCACGCCACTGGGGGCAATGATCACTTCTCCTCCATATGACCTCTACATTCCAAGCAGACTTGTTACTACCAGACCAGGGAAATCTGGAGACTTGTTACTACCAGACCAGGGAAAACTGGAGACTTCACTTGGGACTGTAGCAAGTCGCACATGAACAGTTGCTTGCATGCAGCTTCCAACCAAACCCAATGTGATCCAAGTAAAGACGACTGAGATTCAACAATTGCATTAAGCCACAGGCACACTCAGCTTTAGTGGAATGGCTTTTGTGCACATTGGCAGATGTGCAATTGCAACCAAACTATGGTTCGCTATGCATGTATGCATTTGATGACAATGTTGGTGATAATGCAGCGCAACAACCAAGGATTCAACAGCAGAGAGCAAGATGCAGAAACATTTCAAATGCATACCATGGCATCACACTTCTCCTTGGAGGTCTTCTCATTTGTTATCACTGCAAACAACAAAGTGTAAAGCTTTGCCAACAAACACATACAACATGCCCATAAACATACAAATTTGTGGTCACATGCAATCATTGCAAAGTCAGGACAGCATGTGGACAGGTTGTGCGAGCAATGCAGCAGCTCCTGTCATGCATAATACGCTACTGCTTGTGACCAACAGCGTCTTGGCAGCGTGTTAGGCGCTCCAATGACCAACTCAGCCTCAACTCAGCGCACACACAGCAACATACACGGCTCAACAGCCTGCCCATTTTGATGGCTGCAGGCCTCCATGAAGCATACCTATGTAGTGGTAGCCCTTCATGGCTGAGATCATAGCAACTGATGCTCCTGTGTTGCCAGAAGTTGCCGCAACCACAGTCCCACCAGGCTTTAGCTTGCCTTCAGCCTCAGCTGTTGTTAGAATGTGGTCAGCGATGCGATCCTTGATGGATCCAGATGGATTTGCAAACTCACACTTGCCCAGGATCTTGACCTAGAGTAGCACCAAAGCAACAGAATCGTTTGCCAAGTAACACAAAAAAGGAGACAGCACCGGCTGCAAATGGTGTTGTACATTGCCTGATGAAGTTGAGCAACAATTTGAGTACCTGAGGATTGGCACTAAGGGACGACAGGTCAACCATCGCAGTGTTGCCAATGAGCTGCTTGTACAGGGGGACCTTTAGCTGAGACGTCAAGTCTTGGATATCAACGTCTTGAGTGTTAGTCTGACTCAAGCGTGCGTTTCCCACACTTGGTTCTACAGTGGTTGGCGTGCCAGCATTATACGACCGGTGCAATAGCTGCAATTGGCCTGTGTTTTCATAACGAGTTCTCCTTGGCTGAAAGTCAGCGTCTGAGACGGGACGACCGTGGTATAGGCTATATGCCTGCACAGGGAAACAAGCATTTGTTTAGGGGTGCCAACAGTCCCAAAAGCCTGGCGCAGACCATGCAAGAGCTGAGTGTCCCTACAGTTCAAAGCCAGCCTGACTACTCACCTGACTGACAATCCGAGCCGGCCGCCCGGTCTGGAGTCGAACACCTGCAAGATACAGCATGCGAGGTTAAGATGATACCCACAAGACAGCGACATGCTCAAAAATGTCACGCAGGTCAGCAACTGTAGCGCTAAAGCGTGGTGACCTACCACTGAACTGGTGCCCGACAGACACCTTGTTTGCCATCATGATAGCTTTCTGACTGGCAGTCAGTCTCGTGATTAGAGCAATTCTGACTTGTGGACGTCGTTGTATCGCTGTACCTAGCTAATCTGTCGTGCTTACGCAACAGACTGTGCTTAATTTTAGCCACCCGGCAAAGCCAATGGGCGAATCTCCCTTGCAGACACGTGGGGTCACTTACCGTACAGTAAGCACAGCCCGTGACAGTAAGCAGCTCTGTTGGTCACGTCATGATGGTCTCGGAGCACAGACTCCAAAGGTGCGCAGGCTCGAGCGTGTCCTTGTGGACTTTGTGGCGTTGACGATGATCGGTCATGCTGCAAACGCTGCACAGCCGAATGGTCACGAAGTGCAGCAGAGCGGGGTAGAAGGACGTCAAGCTGATGAGTTCCTGAAGAAGGTATCGTTGTGTTTTTCAGCAGTTGCTTGAGCTCTGCTGAAAATGCAGAGTGAGCAAAGAGAGATCATTGTCAGTTGCATGTGCACGCCGTTGGATTGCGGCGCATCAGACCAACGGAGCCTCCACTTGCAGGTCGCTGACATTCTGTGCGCATATGTCAGCTCACAGAGCGACAAGGATGAGCCCGTTGTCAGACTAGCCAATCCAGACGTACTCAAGCAACACTTTGAGGAAGCTCGAATACCACTAGAGATTGAAGATGGTCAGGCAGCCACCCCAGTAGACAGCTTGCTTGCTGGTGTGTCGACAGCTTTGCAATACTCAGTCAGAACAGGCCACCCTGGTTTCTTCAACCAGCTGTACGCACGTGCTGATGCTGTCAGCATTGCAGCAGACTGGCTTGCTGTAGCAGCAAATACCAATGTGCACACTTACGAAGTAGCCCCAGTCTTCACAGCAGTGGAGGTAGAGGTGTTGTCAAAGCTAGCAAGGTGCATTGGTGGTGAGTATGCACACAGCCATGATGGCCTCTTTGCACCTGGAGGCTCTATCTCCAACATATACGGTACATCTCCCCTCCATCTTGTTATGCCCATTGTTTCCAGTATCATGCTTACTGCACTGCTTTTCTTTTGTGTCTGCGGTGAGCTTGTAAACCAGAATTGAGGCGCTGCAAATTGTGATTGTGAACACCACGCGTGAGTGATTCTCAGGGATGTCACAGTGACCTTCTGTGATCAAATGATTGCCAGAGCATGCAGTGCATGCTGTACAGGGATGCACCTTGCACGCAACTACGCAGATCCAGAATACAGGACCCGGGGGGCATTTGGGGGTCCACACATGGTGGCTCTTACCTCTGAGCACGCACACTACTCTTATCTCAAAGCAGCCTTCCTGACAGGTGCAGTGACCAACTCTCTGAGCTGCATCACACCTTGCAAGTCTAAGTTCCATGCAGCCGGGTAGCAGCGCTGTGCAACCTATTGTGGATCAGTTGTCAGTAGTTGTTAGGATTGGTTAGGAGCTGTTTCAATGTAGTCATTGTTATGTTTCATGGTCTGTCTTAGGATGAAAGTTGCAGTCTGCAATACCACTTCATGGTGAAGTTCAGTTCAAGTTTACACTGCCGTCACATGTCACCGTTGCTACAGTAACTGGCTGATGATCTGCTGCAGGTCTGGGTACAGAGAACCTGATAAAGGTGCAGTGCAATGATGTGGGCCAGATGTTACCAGAAGCGCTTGACCAAGCTCTTGTTTTGGCCAAGGAGCAAGGTAAGGTAAGAGCAGAACAAGCATCAACAGCTATGTGCTGCAATCACCAGTGGCTTGGTGCGCACACACACACATGCCATGAGCATTAAGCTCTAAGTGTACAGCTGCATAGACTGTTCGTAGCTGGTGAAATCAGGCTCTGGAATCTCTGTACTTTGTGAACGACCAGGATTGTCTCACAACATCAGCTGAACGTGGCATGCTGGTGCTGTGGGTGATGTAAGTTGCTCAACGGCAGCCTGAAAGCACCGACACCCTTCCTATTGCTTCAGACGCCGTTCTTTGTGGGCACAACCGCTGGCACAACCGTGCTGGGTGCGTTTGACCCATTCCAAGAGATTGCAGCCATTTGCAAGAAGCACAAGGTGTGGATGCACGTGGATGGGTGCTGGGGGGCTGCAGCTCTGCTCAGTCCTGAGCATCGCCACCTGATGAAGGGCTGTGAGCTGTCTGACAGCCTAGCTTGGAACCCGCATAAGCTCATGGGCCTGCCGCTGCAGTGCTCTGCCTTTCTCACAACACACAAAGGTCAGCAGAGACGCAGTGACGTGCTCATGCACTGCGTCTTGTTGCACACTGCCTAATCTTTTTGATACTGCTCTGTTTGTTCTGCTATCATCCATATGGTCGATGTCTGATCTCAGGTGTTTGCATGTCCCTGTACGGCTGTATGTTTACAACTGTGTCTCTGGCCCATGCAACTCACCAAAAGTTGAGTGACCAACATGAGTGTTTGCTGCAGGCTTACTGCAGCAGAGCAATGCGTCCAATGCCAGCTATCTCTTTCAGCCAGACAAGCTGAACCAGGAGTATGATCTGGGAGACAAGACCATACAATGCGGCAGGCGAGCTGATGCCTTCAAGCTGTGGCTAGCCTGGAAGGTCAGCCGCCCTGCCAATCTCAATGCAGCAGTAATGTAGCCTGATGCTCATACAACTGTATTCTGTACAGCAACACATCATCAAAATGCTTTCCAGCAGCCTGAAATGCACTGCAAAGCACACTCTCCTGTTGCTGAGGTTCATCACTCCCTGTGAGTTGGAGCCCAACTTTCATTACAAAACTATGCCATGTAAGAAAGCAGCTGTATGTACCAAAAGCATGCTAGAAGGCGTTTACTGGTCACGGCCTTGTCGCATTGGCTGTACTGTGACTCTTCCTCTCACGTTGTATTGAAGGCATACGGGGACCAGGGCTACGGAGCTCGTGTGACCCACAGTGCTGACCTGGCAATACATTTTGAGCAGAAAATCAAGTCATCTGGTGGTGCATTTGTATTGTCCCA
>JAABUP010000695.1_pt1 | contig 72436 bp, 104 predicted proteins | sample 5559201 | NCBI WGS metagenome assembly JAABUP01 (sample SAMN10711887, study PRJNA513373) | rock metagenome | isolation source: Antarctica rocks | place: Antarctica | reverse complement strand
CTGCTGTTTCGCCTTGCAGTGATGCCTATGTGTCTACCTGTTCGTTCAAGACGTTAGTTTTCTATTTGTCCAGATTGTGTGACTGGAGAACTCAGTCAAAGTGATGCTTGTACAGGTCTTGAAGCAAGTTCACCCCGACACTGGAATCTCCTCCAAGGCCATGTCCATCTTGAACTCCTTCATCGCTGACATCTTCGAGAAGATCGCGGTTGAGACCGCTTCTTTGGCCCGCTACAATAAGAAACCGACTGTGACATCTCGGGAAATTCAAACTGCAGTCCGTCTCATCTTGCCTGGCGAGCTTGCCAAGCACGCTGTGTCAGAGGGCACCAAGGCTGTGACTAAGTTCACATCTGCCTAAAAGCTCACTGCACATCTTCAAATGGTGTTATTTCAACACCACCCTACGGATTGACTAATAGTGGAAATCAGTATGTCATTTGCTGGTATTCACATGATGTCACTATATGCTGCAGCACACAATGAGCATAACTTGGAACAGTTAGTCAAATCTCACAGGAGTGCTGTGTATTTTTTGTTGCTTGCAAAGACAAGGATGGGTTTGTTGGTACCTGTTGCATGAGCAGGGGCTCTGATCAGCATGCACAGGTCGAGATGCAATGCTGGCATGCAATGTTAGCATACTTGATATGCCCACAGTACTAGTGGTACACATAAACAATGGGTTTTGCTGTATTGCAGCAAAAATTGCCACATTGTGTGTCATCTGCTCTGTGTACATACATTCTCACAAACAGTTGAGAGGCTCTCAGCACTAGATTGTGTGTTGTGGACCAATTTTAGTTTAACTTTGCTGCAGATGATGTGTAAGCAGGTGATTGCTTGTCACCAACTTGATCTGTTCAAGCTGTGTGGGGTGAAGGAGTAAGTTTTCTGAGCAACAATAGCACCAGTTGACATAGCACATTCGTGATGAACAAGAGCACATCAGCCGTGATACTTAGTTCACTGCAATCATTTCTGAGTCATGGTCAGCACAGCTGCATTGCTTTGCCATCAGCAGATATATGCTCAAACTCGCTGCAGAACACTCAACATAGCAGGGTGCTGCGACTTCCTTCTGGCACATGGTGAAAGCTGTGCAGCAAGCATCAAAGGCATGTTGAAAATGCTTACACTATGTGACTGTTGAGTTGACAGGCAGCATTAGCAGCATACACTTTTGTTCGCAAATCAGTTTGCCTGCTAAAACAGTATCTTTGGCTGAATGTACATTCAGCATGTTTGAATATAGCCCTGAAGAGTCTTTATCACATTTGAGTTGCAGCTATTGCACCCTCATGGACAGTGTGCAAGTGTTTGCTGCCAACAAAACAATTGCCAAGGCTCAGAACAGGGTATTTCTGTAGTGACAGACATCGTCCGAGGGTATTGCTGTTCTTGTGCACCAGAGTGTTGCTCCAAATACAGTATTTTGCACAGCCAGATGAGTGCTCCACTCACGGTGGTGTTGAAATAACACCATTTTGGGTATAGAAAGGCAGGTAACGTGCTTAACCGCCGAAACCGTACAAGGTACGCCCCTGTCTCTTCAAAGCATAGACCACGTCGAAGGCAGTGACCGTCTTGCGACGTGCGTGCTCTGTGTATGTGACTGCATCCCTTATGACGTTTTCGAGGAAAACCTGTGTGATCAAGGAAACACAACTCAGCTGAAGGCATTTAGGCGTATGCTATGCACCTGTTGAAACAGTAAAGTAGAGTGTATGCAAGGTGGTGGGCGTCAGCTGGTACTTTTGAAAGTACCTTGAGCACACCACGAGTCTCCTCATAGATCAAGCCGGAGATACGCTTAACACCACCACGACGAGCCAGACGCCTGATTGCTGGCTTGGTGATACCCTGAATGTTGTCACGGAGCACCTTCCTGTGACGCTTGGCGCCTCCCTTCCCAAGACCTTTGCCTCCTTTGCCTCTGCCAGACATGACGATGTTTTGTTTGTAATGCTAGATGAGAGGCTGTGTCGAAGGGCGTAAGAATTAAGCGTTTGTATGGCAACGTGTTCACAGGAGGACGCAGTTGATCTTTTGAAGATGCTGGACGCTCACAACGCCCTCAGAAGAATCCGCCCTGGCTATGTTTTACCGAGCAGCCCCTGCAATATCATTATTCTGACTTATCAGAAATCCTGCGTACACTCTCAACTTGACCGAGCAGCCTTTGTAACATCCATTCGTTGTGGTAGGCAGGATAAGTAGGACTTGCGCGTTCAAGCACATCACGACTCTCATCTGCTGCTCGCTACCTCTGGCATCAGCAGTTTATCACTTTTGACCTTCTACAGCTTTTCGGCCATCATGTCTGGTCGTGGCAAGGGGAAGACTGCTGGTAAGAAGCAAGTCAGCAGGTCAAGCAAAGCAGGTCTACAGTTTCCGGTGGGCAGGATTGCTCGTTACCTCAAGAAAGGCAAATTCGCCACCCGCATCGGTGCTGGAGCGCCTGTCTACCTGGTGGGTTTTTGTCGTAGAAGCTAAACCCATCATCTTTTGCATCAGGCAATGAGTTAATTTTAATGTGTCGGACGCATTGTTGCTGCAACAGCCCCTGCAAGGGATTGAACTTTCAGCATTGGTATGTGCTTTCAGGCAGCGGTGCTGGAGTACCTCGCTGCTGAGGTTCTTGAGCTGGCAGGCAACGCCGCTCGTGACAACAAAAAGACCCGTATTGTACCCCGCCACATTCAGCTAGCTGTGCGCAACGACGAGGAGTTGAGCAAGCTGCTTGGAGATGTTACCATCGCTGCTGGCGGTGTCCTCCCCAACATCCACAGCGTCCTTCTGCCCAAGAAAACCGGCAAGAAGGCTGAGGAGTAAATCTTTATGCCCTGATTTGACCCAAAATCAAATGGTGTTATTTGAACACCACCCACTGGCAAAAGGCTGTGTGCAGCGCATGGCTGCAAAGGTTGCCCTGTTAGCAATGTCTCCAAAGACAAACAGTTGTTCCCAGGCAACAAATACACAGGCAGGCTTTTCTTTTGAAAGGATACAAGTCCTTGACAAGATCAGAAGCTGCAGACTCAAATTCTTTTTTTTTACAAGATACAACAGTGCTGACATACATGCTTCGCAATGACTGATGAGCATAATGTCAGGCACATGCATGCCGTGCTGCTATAACGAACTCCTTTGTACGCTGGTGCCTTGGTCATCGTTGATCTGCATGCCTGCCAATTGCACAAATCACATACAAAGCTTGTCATGTTCTCTGCCATCAGTACTGACCTTATTGTCAGAAACTTGGTACAACACATTCCACAATAAACATTGCAATGTGCCGCCCGTGCAAGCTTTGTCATCACCATCATATGCTGAATGCAGGAGCAGAACCCATCTAACATTTGTTTAAGGATTGAGTTCACACAAGATCATAGTAAGTCCGCAAAGTTGTCTCGAAAAAGGAGTCACAGATCAATCTAGATTTGCCCATGGGTTCAGAACAACACTAGCTAATCTGATTCTGCAGCTTCTCTTTTGTTGGCCTTGTATGCAGCCATTTGCTCTTCATATCTACTCTTGTCTTTGGCAGCTTGTTCCTCAAATTCCTTCCTGTCATCTGCTGAGACGTTTTTCCACTTCTCTCCCAGCACCTTGGCAATCTCCGTAAAGGCAATACCTGGATTCTCCTGCTTGACCTGCAGCATCACACTAGTAATGGCACTGGTCTCATCTTTGCTATGCTTATTTGACATTTGCATGCTGCTGCCACATGGCTTGCTTGTCAAATTAATGTTGAACCAACACGAAATCACAAATGCAGTATGCTGAGCATTTTATAATAAGATGCCTGAACCGGCACACAGTGTATAGAACTAGAAGAGACCAGCTGACAAATGTGTTCCTCTGCATAGTCCACCTGACAGGTGATGCCTATCAAGCGTCACGCAAATGCACATCAGAGGCAAGCATACCTTTTCTCTATTGGCCTGGCTGAAAAACATGAAGGCTGACAAACCCCGTTTGGGCTCATTCTTGTCTTTCTTCTTCCTTGGCTTCTTGCCCTTACCCTTGCCCTTGCCACCATCGTCATCTTGGGCATCCTCTGAGGCCTTGGCCTTGGCTTTTGCCTTGCTCTTCTTCGCTGGCTTTTCTGTGCTAGAATCTGGGGTTGGGGTTGGCGTTGACTTGTGCTTTGCCTTCTTTTGCTGCAAGATGATCAAGCAATCAAAGCCAGTTCACATCTTCAGAGACTTGAAAATACCCTGAGTGTATGCACGGCACACGGTTGGTTGACTCAAAATGCATTTTCAGACTTGAACATCTTTCTCTGTTGCTTTGACTGCTCTGGAGCTTGCATCCGCTTATGATGAGGTTGGCCACCACATGGACTTCATTGCTGTTTCTGAGGCATTGTAGAGTGTCAAATTGCAGACACAGGGCTTTTGTGCCATGCAAGACCTAGCTGGCAAACAAGCCTTAAGCTGACCAAAGCATTTTAGTATCATGAGTGCTGGTGGAAGCATGCACTATGATCGCACTGACAGTGAACTGGAGGCATATCCCCCAAGGCGATGTCAGATTGTACAAGGACAATGGGCATGCTCACCTTTGGCTGCTCATCAATCATTTCAGCATCCCCGCTTTCAGCATCACTCTCATCTGAGGGCTCGCCTTCATCATCATCTGCGCTCTTCATGTCAAAGTCAGCATCCTCTTCAGAATCCTCATCCAGCTCCCCAGCTGCCTTCATTGATGCCATGCCTGCAGAATGTGGCAGCATATTGGAAATGAAAGCACAAGTGTGATGACGATGACACAAGCATTAGGTTCTGGCAATTGCTTGCCAACATCGCCTGTCGCAGGAACAAGGTCTAGGAGCAAAGGTGCTAGTGATGTTCCATCATATAGTGGGTTTGACAGTAAAAAAGTGACGCAACGTTGCGTGTCTTCTGAGATCTGCACATCACATGTTGCCCAGCAGTATGACGCTGTGCTTTGTGTCAAGGTGCGTGCTCTGAAACTATACCGTAGGCCTGCCATTGCTGCCGAAAATCTGCTGCACAGCGCTGGTGCCCGTGCCTGTACAAAGACGAAATGTGCATGCAAAACAAATTGTGTTTGCAGACAAAATGTGCAAGCAGAGCCCCACACATTGTAATCCATATCTGCATGAGGGCAAAGAATTTGGAACACCTTGACTGCGGCTGAGACATGACCTTGTCAGTAAGACTTGACGGTGTTGGCAAAGCTTCTTTGGACACACGAGGCAGACAGAACTGTGTTAACAAAATAGAAGCACAAGATCACAGCTGTGGAGTACCGGTGTCAATGTCCTCTCCACGATCAATGTCAAGGGCTGGTCTGACAGCCCCGCCAGGGCCCATCTCAGCTTCAGCTACGTTCTCAATGCGAAGCCGCTTGGCTTGTATGAAATTGAACAGGTTGTTCCATTCAGACTTCTGGATGCCTCTGAACTGGTATTCCTGCAAAGCAACCCAACAAACGGTGAGCTTGGTTACAATGCAGCAGCTGGCATCGATTCACAGCCCTATGCCATGGAGCAGACCAGCTGGCACCAAGGTTGGGCACATTCTTCACTGCTGCTTGACATGTGCAGGGACCACTTGGCTATCAGCCATTTTTGCACTATGCAATTCAAGATGACTATCCGTTTCCTCTGCAGACTGAACAGCATGCTAAGCGCTGCACAGGCAGGTGGTCTTGCCTCACAATGCCTCATTGGGTGAGAAGACGACAAAGTCTGCGATCATCCTACCCAGGTGGATCAAGTGACACAGCTGTCAGTGCAGGCATGATGACATGCCTTTCAGCATTGCTGACAGAACAGCACACCTGGTCTGCTTGCATGCGGATGGAGAGGTCAAAGGTCTTGGCACTAGCAGCCAGCATGCCACCGCCCTGCCGCAGGAACTCCACACTCTCTATTTCATCGTGCACCAGCAGTGTAGGAGGCTTCTGGACATAGAAGAAAGCACGCTCCAGAGGGTACAGATAGCCGTCATCTGCCTGTACAGGTGACATAAAGACTTTGACATATAGACACTGCTGCTGTGTCACTTGAAGGTGTGTGCGTGTTTGGGTTTATGAGCATGCTGCCCAGCATATTCCCTACAGCTTCAACAGTACACCAGCATTGCATTCAATTGTGTTGAACCATCCACCAAAAGAGAGAAGGGAAAATCAAATACGCAAAAGAAATCAGGTGAAGTTTTCAAGGATTTGCATTGCTGCTGCAACAGGACCTGACACGGGCAGTTGCAAGACGCCATCTTGATGTTGAACAAGATTGTTCTACAACGGTTCACGCACAAGTGCTTCAGGACAGGATATCTGAGCAGACTTGCTTGCATGTATTGGGTCATGGACACCTTGGCTGATGGTCAACTGACCAGAGCAGGTGTGACTCACCTTGTAAGAACAGCGCACAGCATAGCCAGCGCCATCTGCTGTTCTGAAGGCGGATGGCTTGGTCAACTTGGTGGCAGCCAGTCCCCTCAGCGTCTTACTGAAGACATCCACCGCAGAGCCTGATAGTGACTGCTGCAGCTTGCCACCACACTGCAGGCAGACATCTGACAGTTCAAGAGGTGACATGTGACAGTGAGTGCTACAGCTTGCCAATACAACTCAGGCAGACATCACAAGAGCCGATGTCTCTGCACAGGGGTAGTCATGGGCCACAGGCTAGTGGAAAGCCTTCACAAGAGCCGATGCCCCGTCACGGGGTAGGGCCTTAGACTTGGCAGGAATGTATGCCGGCAACCATTGGGATCTGCCTTGCACACTAGGCCAATCACGACTAAATCAATTACAGGCAGACATCTGACAGTATGTAGTGACATGCGCATGAGGCTGATTGATAGCAACTGCTGCAACTTGCCACCACACTGCAAGGAAACATCTGACAGCGCAAGAGGTGAATTACACATGAGGCTGCTGCAGCTGAACGATCCTCAGGGATGGATAACATGCTGTGTTGTGAATAGCACAGCCCGCAAGAAGACAACATGTAGTGGTAATGCAACCCCCTGCAGGCTGATGCCTACTGTGCTGTTACAGTCACAGGATGGTTGCCTGAGTGTCGTGCCAAAGGACGCCACAGCTTCAAGAACAGTTATGCCTTGTGCTTTGTAAACATTCAGTACCAGCTTGCCCTGTCTCAACATACAGCTGCTGTCTATTGTTCAAGTGGGTACCTTTTCGTTCTTGGACTCAAGCTGCTCCTCGGTGATCTCCAGCTCGACGTTCATCTCCTCATCATTGTTGAACTGGCACAGTATGTGAGGGTAGTAGGTCTGGCCCTTACGGATGGGAGGGTCTAGGGAGATGACAACCAGGGTCTGGGGCACATTTGACTTGGGCAAGACAAACAGACGCACAATGGAGTCGTACTGTATTCGGTAATCTTGTGCCTGCATCACAAAAGGCAAAAGCTCTATGCAACATCGCAAAACATTGTTCCACATATGCAGTCATGTCCCAAGTCAGCAGCCAAGTACCAAGCTCAGCAGGGGTGTCAGCCTTGCCATTGCAACATGCATTCAGCATGACTAACAATTGTCGTGTGTGTCAACCTGGATTCAGCACGTGCACAGACTGATCTAGTGCAGATGCACACCTGTGCAGAACAAGTGCTACGCCTGCCACACCGTTGATACTCACTGTGTAGCAAGCTCAAGCTACAGAATGCTCAAAGCACTGGCAGGTTACATCACAAGCATCTGCTGACAAGTCAAGATTGCTGCAACATTCCTATGCTACTGACTAGCTCACCTGCCCAGTCAGCTTCAATGAAGACAGGTACATTTCAACATCAAAGCGCCCACGAGGCGCCAGGAGGGACATGGTGTCAAAGGTGACCACAGCACTGCCGGTGGCAGCGCCAGCATCTGTGAACTGCACAATTTGGTCATGCAGCACCTGCACCGTAACACACTATAGTCATACTATAATCACACTGCAATGAAGACACAGTGTTGCATAGCACAGCATGTCAACCATACAGATAAGGAGACTTTGGTGCAAAGTATCAAAGCAATTCAGCGTTGTCATGCATCACAATCAGGTCAGGTGCTGCATTGCCTGACAAGCAGTTTGTGAGCAGTATCACGTACAAGTCAGGCCCAGGTAAAATCTGTGCTATGGCCAAACCGTTGGCATCAGAGCAGCGACTTGGGGTCATCAAGTTTGCGCCAGACTGATCATGCAACACCACATTGATCGCAAAGCATTGTGCTAACCTCAGCAGCTGAGGTGGTCTCCTCTCCTCCAAACCTGTCATTCTCCTTTGGAACATGAAAGGACATCTCAAACAAAGCGTCCTCTTGATCGCCTCCTGCTGTGTCGTCAGCAGGAAACTCCAGCATCACATCGTCCCTTCCCTTCTGGACCTGTACTGCAAACAGGGAAGGCTTGTTTGCCCAGACTTGTGGCAATACAAGATGTGAGCAGCAGTGCATAAGAACAGCACTGTGTCCTGATGACCAACAACTGCCCTGCAATGCATGTCTTGGTAGTATGAAGTGATATGCTGAGTGACACACACCTGGCCCACATCTGTCAAGGGTATTCGGAATGCTGGCTTTCCTGCCACGTTGAACACAAGGGTGGAGCCATCAATGACAGCATCGCCCCAATTGCGACCACTCGTTGACAGCTCCTTTTCCTACGTTTTGCACACAGACTGCTGTTGATGTTGTTACACGCAATATTATCCTCTGTGTTACAAGGCTGAGTGTCTCACATGATGCTGTGCAGGCCGCAAGCCATGTGCTGCTGCCGTTCCAGGTTGGATTGTTCTTTTTCTGTTTTAAGACTGCTCGATACATTTGTGAGTGCTGCAATCTGCGCTGACTGCATGCGACTGTGAGCGCGCATTGCAGCGCCCACAGATGTATTGAACAGTGTGAAAACAGAAAAAGAACAATCCACTCCACAGAATGCGGCGGGAGAGGCTGAGAATCCGAAGCCAAGAGGTGTTTGAGAGCAGCACAAGATGCAGCACCTCTTGCAGGCATGATGCATTGATGCATGGCAAAGCAGTAGCAGCATGTTGCCAGCCACATAGTTGTGTCCATGTTGTACAAGCGCTTGCAACGCCACTAAAGTTGAGGAGTAAAGATGAACACCTCAATAGGCTTGTCATGAGTGTCAGTGACTTGCCGGATTTGATCCAAGTCCTGCAGAGCACTACACAATGACAAGAGTGCCCTTAGGTAGAGCATGCTCAGCATAGCTCAAGAGGCATATGAGGCCTTGAATCAAACTTTGACGGCGGTACCTGGTCTCGAAAGCCGGTAAAGTTGGTTGTGGCGCCACTGTTGCCCTTCACTCCCAGTTGACATCCCCGTGCAACCTTGGTCCATATAAACTTTTCGATGTCTGCACCATGCTGAAATACTCAAGATGGCGTGCATGAAATATGATGGCTTTTCAAGGCTGAAGAAGCTCAGGCTAAGGCAAACCTTTGATGGGTAGCTCGACAGTTTTGCCAGCTCCTGCGCCAGTCTTCTTCCAGAAGAAGCCTGCTGTAGTTATCTTCAGCTGCCCTTGACTCTGCGGTGATCAAGATGAGGTTGAAAGTCAAGCGATCAAAGGGACAACCTTGCCTCGCAACAGCCAGCAAGCATACCGTGCCGCTTCTGCTACCCAACGAAATATTGCCGAACTGATGTGTGCCTTCAGACATGCTGGTGTCAACGGCGGCTGCCTATCAACGAGGAAAGTCGCCTAAATGGTTGCCTAAAGTCCTGTCACATGTTCAAACCACCGATCTCGGCGCACAACAACCAGCTGAATCCAATCATACGACGACGCAGTCAAAGCAACGGCAGTGTTCTGACCGCCATGAATTTTGCCTGTCAGTCCTGCTTTTCAGCTTTCCAGCGAACATACCAAGTGCTCGTGCGCACTGACAGGAAGGGCGAAAAACAAGAGGGCGTCGCCTTGTACTAGCCCTTTACCACGCCCTTCACAGAAGAGGTCTTGACAGTGCTTCCAGACACCAGGCAGCCTGTTAATTTGGCCCACGAACCCAGACCCAAATCAGTGTCTCTTTCTTGTCTGCGTGCCTGAGCAGCATGCTCTGGCAGCAGCAACGACGTTGTATCAAAGCGTGCTTGTTGCACGTCAGCTCGAGAGGAACTCAGTCAAAGTTCACTAGTTGATGCAGCTTGCAGCCATGTGTCAGCATGGCAGGCATAGGTCACAATGCACCTGGTGCACAGTGCTGCAGCAACATTGTGATTGGGTATCGAGACTTGACGGTGAAAATAACAAGAGATGGATTGGTCAAGACATTGAATTTCACGTGCTGTACAGCATGTTGTACTGTTTCAGCAACAGTCATGTCACAGAGTATGCAGCGTTGCAAGGTATCATGCCTCCTACCCACTGGTTGTCAATGCCAAGATCGAAATACCAGCACCCCCCTGACAAAAGGTATGGGGTCCCCAGCTTGAGATCAGGCGATAAGGGGTCAGCTTTGAATGACGAGCAGCAGGGAGCTATAAGTGTCAGGCCGTCCCACAATGTTGCCTGCTCTGTTTGGAATGTGCCTTGTGCAATCAAGGCTTGTCTGGTCAAGCTGGTTTAACAAATGCACTCTGCTATTTTGGGATGTACTGCATGGGATGGGCTGTGCAGCAGTGTACAAACAGTTTCGTTGGTGATAAAGAGCTCGTGACGCTTGGGTGTGAAGTCAGCTTCCCCAAAGCACAGGTGTAGCATACCTGAAAGCACATCGTGTCTTGTTGAAAGTCGGAACGCAAATGTACGGCAACTGCACACCTTCACAATATCATATGAGCAGCACTTGCTTGACACGGGCAACTGAATGTATTGAAGAGTCCTGTCAGTCACAGTTACAAGATGAAGAAGCAGCATTAAACAACCAGATTGTGCAGTAACATGCATACAATCAGTGCCTTCAATGTTCATCCAACAAACAGTTCACAGGCTTGATGCCTGCCAAACTTGCAAGGAGTCAGCCAGACAGTGCATGGCAAAAGGCATCGAGAGACGCGATGGCACGTCTCTTGATGCGCTGTAGTGAGCATCGATGCTCCCTTGAGGGCATAATGCTCGTCTGCAGGGTCAAGCATCATGCGGCTGGGCTGCCAGCCTTTACTCTCAGCTAAGTTAGCCTTGTTTAGCGCAGTTACCATGGCTGGCACATGCTGGTGAACAATTTCATGGGTGCTGTTGAATAGTTCTTGCTAGGGGGGCTCATTGCTCAATTGCTTGAGCTGGGCAAAGAGAGTGAGGTAGCAAGGTACAAGGCCAGGCAGGTCCACAGATTTTACAGTCTGCTTCTCAAGCCACTGACTCCATGGACTGCAGCTATGCCACCTGCAGTCATAATCTACAATGCTGATGTATGGACACAGTGTTGAATCGCCATTGCAGCATAACTGAAGCGGACAACTCTAGTGAATGTATGTGCACTATGGCCAACCACAACACATGTTTACCATCCAGTCTGGCCGCTTTGACATGTTTGACTAGGATATGGTCATTCAAAATAGAATGTACGGTGTCTTTCAGCTCCACTGGGTACAGGCCATACCTGGACTTGAACACTTAGTCTTATCATTTTTCTCCAAATGTTCTCATGTTGAGTTTGACAAGGGTCTCACTGTTCTCAGCAAGCTGAAGACTTTGTCTGTGTGTGGACATGGTTATGATAACATGGATTGCACTTTTGCACTAATGACTCCATGGAAGTCCATGCTATCCCTTGAGATCTACTGCTTTCCTGCCCAGAAAGTTCAATTTGGAGAGAACATATTAGGTTTGAGCAAGCTGCAACATATGAAGTATCTTCACTGGAAGGTCCATGGAGTGATGGATGCTACTCTAGGAAGTGGATGGCAGCTTTGACACAGGTGATGGCAACAATATGCCCACAGGTGTGGTGTTTATTTGTCAGTGAAGCTGATAGCGACATTGAGTCTGATATGGCTAGTGAGTCTGGTTCTGATGATTGAAAACATATCTTTTCCTGTACGGTGCGTCTAGCCCTGCAGGTAACATGCTGTCCAGTGAAACAGTCAGATGCATGTCCTCACTGCTGCGGTCAAAGATATGCTAGAATGCATGACATGCACCATCTAGGGAAGTAACACAGATTGCGCTTAACCGGTAGGATCGGCTTGATCTGTGATTGCAGCTGCCAGCCGACTATGCAATAGATGCCAGGTGTCGCAGTAACCCATTCGGGTGAAACTCGAATTGAAATGACATGCCGGGAACAGACGTGAAAGTTGTCTCTCTCTCTCTCCCTCTGTTCAGATGTGTGATGTGTGAATAAGGCAATTGTGATAAGATGCCCATAAACACTCTACGATCAGTTTGTGTCTACCAGGAAATCAAACAAAAAATGGGTCATGAAGCATCAGACACATCGTGACACCTACAAAGCTTGAGCGCTATGCTGCCTAAGCATACTATCCAGTGATCGATACAGTAAAGAGCTCAGAACATTGCAAGACATTGTAGCTGAAAAGCAAACGCCCTGAGGCCACTGCTGCCAGGGCTTTCACAAGGGCATACTTGCAGGCTGGAACGTAAGCATATAGTAAACAAGGAACAAACCAGATTGTTCAGTAGAGCAGGCACAAAGAGCTACCAGACATCACGCTGATACCTGCTGCTGTTGGTCAGATCCTTCATTCTGTCTTCAGCACCACTACTGCTGAGACCTGATGTGGTTTGCAGCATATCAAGCAAAGCAGCATGCACATCCTTGGCCATGCGTTTTGCATCACCACAAACATACACGTTCCCTCCTTGTTCTTGAGACAGAACCTCTGTTATGTCTGTGGCCTGCTGCTGCATTTGGTTTTGCACATATACTTTGTCAGCAGCATCCCGAGAAAATGCCACAAACAACTTCTGCAACACACCATTCCTAGAGTACATAGCCAGTTCCTGCTCGTATATATAGTCTTGTGATTTCTTTCGACAGCCAAAGAATAGGTATGCAGGACCCAGCTCAACACCTGCAACAAGCATGCTATTGACGATTACTTAGAGAAAAGTACATCAAGTTCAAGTTCAGAGAGAAAGTGCGAGAGTGTGCACTTGCAAGATGAGACTTCACATTGCAGTACAAATTGTAATGATGGCATATGAGAGATGCAGATGAGTTAGATGGTAGTCATGAAGCTTCATTGATACTCTGCATGTTGTAAAGTGTCAAGCGACCATGACTTGCATGCTGTGAGCGACTGCAGGCTGCATGAGACTGCATGAATGCAGACTGAGCAACAAAGTGTCCAGCAAAAGCATGGAGAAAAGCTGGATCTCTGCACATGTGCATGTGCTATGAAGAAAAAAACCTTCTCCAGGGTTGTGACATTACAGGCAAACACAGTAGAAGCAACTTGCCTGACTTGAGCAGAGCAGCCCGTTCTTGCAAGAAGCCTCGGAAGGGGGCTAGCCCAGTCCCAGGGCCCACCATCACAATTGGTGTACGCATCTGCTTTGGTAGCTTGAAACTGGAATGCCTTACGAATATGGGTATTCTATCACCCACAGACATTCTTTTCAGGTAGTTTGAGCAGACGCCTTCGTGGTGTCTGCCTGTTGCTGTGGTGTCTATAACCACCGCACAGGTGATGTGTATGCTGTTTGGATACTGCTTGGGAGAGGAGGAGATGGAGTAGAAGCGAGGCTGCAGCCTAGGAGCCATGATGCCGAAGAAAGCACCTACAAACACCAAATCAAAAATGTTATGCACCTGTCACAGAGCACACCTGAGGATGGCCTGTGCAAAGATGGCATCTGTAAAGATAGCCTGTGCATGCATCAGCCTGAAGAGTGTTCTGTCAGAGTGGCAAACTGTTGCTGCTTGTCTCTGACAGACATAAAGACTGTTGGGGCAAGGACCATCGGTTGCAACTTCTGTAATCCATACCAAAGATATGCCAAGATGCTGTAGAGCATCAAGCACATGTCATTGTACCCATTTAAAACTGTTTTCAAGACGCATTGCACCACCTGACTCACTGCACTTCTCTCTTGAAGAAGTGGTCAGTTAGGCAAATATATATTTGTGCACGTGCCATTAGATGCTAACATGACAAGTGTAGCCTGTCATCATCATCTCATTGAGTAGTGGCCGCACCTAAAGATGGCTTGCAAGATGGGAAAGCCAGCATCACTTCCAGCAGACTCCTTCTAGGGCTGCCCACCCAGTCACTGAACTCAGCTTTGCCTTCAGGACTGGCCAGATGCCGCAACCTGGCTGCCTCTTTCTCATCTGATGCTGACGCAGCTAGGGCAGGAAAGCAAGCCTTGCGTGCTGGTGCCCAGAGGTCTGCATACCTTGCCAGAGCCGATCGAAGGCTGACTGGACCTGCATTGAGTAGAGAGTTCTGTAGATGTAGCCATCTGAAGTTTACACTGCATCTGTTGCTCTGAATGTTGGAGCAAATGAAAGCAGTGCTTGCATGCTGATGCTGCTGATCCATCGCATTTGTCAAGGCTGCAGGTTCAATCAGTATCCAAGTTGATGTTCATATACAGGGTGTCAAATTGTACCACAGATTGCTGCAACATGCATGAGCTCAGGCACATGCTGACATGATCAACAGTGTCAGGCAACACACTTGGGATGCCTGCTGATGCCACTTTTCGCCATCTTGCCCATTTTGCCATCTTGCCCATTTTATTCCATGTAAAAAGAAAATGCATAAGAGCAGCAAAGGCCCTGATTGACATCTTGCTGTATACTGCCAATGATGGCACATGGTCAGCATATGGGTGACTATTTTGTGTGCACAAAAGCACCAGAGAAGGTACCTGGAAAGGGCGGCGTAAGCTCATCCGGATTACCATCTGGTAATTGCAGGTTGAACACCGTATCCAGGGGCATCCCCAGGATCCTGCCAGCATCTTGCACAATCCCAGGGCCGTTTTCACAGAACAGCCCTACATGATCTCCAGCTTCATATTGCACTTCACAATCCCGTATGTCAATCTCCACATGCAGGCACGACCTGTCTGACTTCTTTGTGTGCAGCTCGCGCAGGACGCCAATGCGGGCATTGTATGGGTTGTTTGCATTGCTGCCGCTGTTGTTGCTGTCTTTCAGGGGGTCAGCTTCATGGGTGTCTGACCCTGAGAGCAGCTGCACTGTGTAGGCAGGTATGGAACCCTCAGTCATGACTGCTGATGAGGATGGTGCACCTCCCTGCAAGCAACGGCTGATGATGAAGAGGAGTAGCAGCCAACTGTGCCTTTGCTAGTGGAATAGCCTTCACAAGAGCCGACGCCCCGTCACAGGGTAGGGCATTAGCCTTGGCAAAATAGAAATTTATGCCGGCAACCACCAGAGTGCCTTGTACACTAGGCCGATCGCGACTAGACTAAAGAGCCTTCTGCATTGCGCGGCAAGACATACATGTCATAGCGTAAACTGGTGTGTGCCTGTAGCTGCAAGAAACGCTGTGAAACACCCACATACAGCATGCAAACACAAGTCACGCTGATCAGATTGTCAGCTCAAGCTGACGAGAGACCACAGGTTCAATCAATCTACTGCACTGTGACAGCACGAAGAAGCTGTTGTCATGGAGGCACAGCACAGATGCTGGAACCAAGTGCTTGAGCAACTGAGATTCTTACCTCCTTCTGATCAAGCAGGCTTGACGCATCCAGCGAGCTGTACAACTCAGTCCGCCAGCTCTCAAAGTCTGCATCAATGTCTACGTCATCATCACCATCTCCTCGTCTGACGACTGGTTGTGCCCCCAGCTGCTCCATAGCTGAGTGAACTTTGTGCCCAACTGCACAGAAGTGCTCGTACTGCTTGTTCCCAAGACCAAAGACACCATATGAGACACCCTGCGGACAGGAGAGTTGGGCATGCGCAGCTGCTTGTAAAGACTTTGCGAAGTTGAGTGGGCAGTCTGCAAACAGCAGTATGACATGGCTTTGTGGGAACTGCTAAAATTTGCGCCTATCATGGTGATGATGGATTAGCACTGCTGGCATGAAGCGCAATGAGTGAGCATCTATGCACAAGATCAGCAGTAAGACGAGAAGGCAAACCTTCAGGAGTGTTTGTCCCTCTCCAGCCTCAGCTTCCTTGCCTGCTTTGATCAGCCAGTTATAGAAGTCAGCAGCATTGTCTGTAGGCTCCCCATCGCCGTATGTTGCCATCAGAAAGAAGACTAGTTGCTCTTTGCACAAAACCTCCTCTGCTTTGTAGTCCTCGATGTCAACTATGGCATAGTGATTCCTGTCGCTATATCTGCTGGCCATCTCGTTCTTGAGCTGCTTAGCAAAGCGCTCAGCAGTGCCGGTCTGGGTGCCGTAAAGTAAGGTGACTTTAGGACCTGAAGGCTCTGAAGTGTCTGCAACCCCGTTTTGCTGCAACGCCTTGCCAGCGGCTATGGCAGATGATTCCGATGCTTTTCGATGTCGCAGGAAGAAAACGATGGCGGACAGCACAACCAGCACAACAGATGCCAGTCCCAAAGTGGGCACGAAGTTGCCAGAACGTAAGAGTACATCTAGTTCTGCGTGTGCAGACATCACGCCGCAGCCACAGTCTCCGGGCAGCCGGTCCGCGATGTATGTTACATTAATAAGTCTGGTTCCTGCTGCCCTATAGCACCTGCAGCTTGTGCAAACGAGCTTGTTCGGCAGTCGTGGCTAAAGGTTCACACCCTTGGCGGTGAATTCTGGCAATTTCATGTTAGGTCTTACCAAATCATTGGTCACAGCTCACGAAACGACAAGCACAAATGTACAATTAGCAAGACATGCAATGATGATGGCCACCCGTCGATGGTGGCATCGAGGGTTACTGTGACATTAGGCCTCAGGCTTCATACCATTTTGCTTCTTGTTGCATGTCACAGCCTATGGCTAACAGCTGCAGCCCTCACTGCAGTGCATGCTTACTTTACTCACACCCTCTCTCATTTTATTTTGACCACAACACTTGAGGTCATGTACCGGAGTCATGCAAGTGGTTAAAAACTTAGTTGATATCAAGTAACGCCGACATAACGCCACCATGTACGCCTACATGCATGCACATGTTTGCTTAGACATCCAAAGACAGCGGTCGCATATGTGAGCATACCTGCCGTGCTCTCATGTGCGCAGTTTGAGGCGCAGGTGATGGTTGCAAGGCCGGCCGAGCTTTCAGGGCCGGCAAGCATTTGACATCACATCAGCTGGTTCACTGCCAGCAATGACAGTGTCGGTGCTGATGGTGGCGGAGAAGCCAAGCTTGGCTTCTTCAATAGCTCAACATCTTTCAGGAGGCCAGGTAAGCTCTAAGCCCTGTTGACACGCATCTTTGCTAGATCTAGGTGAACCTTGTATTGCAAAGCATGCATACTCCTGGCAGATATACTCTCGAAGGTCGTTCCTGGAGGTTCATGAGTACGATGGTACTTTCAAAGGTTGGAACGCCCATTTCAAGATGACGTCTGTCATTGGGCACGTCCTGAGCATAGACTTCCCAGCCAAGTTTCAAAACTGGGACACAACTGATCCTTCTACTTTGTTTGACGCACCAACCTTGAAGAACGAGTCAAACCCGAAGGTAATGTTCTCTGTTGCGCAGAAAGCACTGGCAACGTTTCCATCACTGGCACAGACATGCTATGCTCTAGACTGGCCGACCTGGCAACAACTTGAGCATAGCCTGCCGTTTTGCAGGCCCATGTCTGCAAGCACCTGCAGTCCGAAGCAAAGGGATGTGACTTCCTGGTGTTGTGGCTAGACTGTGACAGGGAAGGCGAGAACATCTGCTTTGAGGTGATTTGCAACCTGGCTGCAGCAACAGCTGCATGCTGAAATGTGTGACGTGCATCTTGTTCCTGTCTACCTGGCCAAGGCTTCCTGTAAGCTTACAGCTGACTGCTTTCAAGTCAGCCCTGATACATGAGACAGTGCAGTCCAATGGGCTGGCATGTCTGTTGCTGCAAGACGCCGTCTACCATAGTAAGTGACTTGTATGTCAGAGAAGTTGTCTGCATGCAGCTATTGCTGCAAAGCATGTTTTTTGGCACAATCCAGCGCAGCAGCTTTGTCGCATGCTGTATGCAAAGCTGTATGCCTGAAGGCACAGTCACTGGCAAGCATTCTGCTTTGTACATGACATCCAGGCTATTGTTGCAAGGTGATGGATAACACCCTGAGGTGGATGCACAGAGCTGAAGGGCAGCAAGTCTTCCGTGCGCGCTTCAGTGCCATCACAGCGCCTGAGATCAAAGCAGCCATGGTACATGCACACCAAAATGAAAATGCATAAATGCTGTTGGGTTTGCCAAAGTAGGCCATGTGGCTTCTGCCATAGGCCATGTGTGGGATGATGTCACTTGCTCCCTGGTACCTTTCCTTGCACTGTTCATAGGCTTCTCTGCCTGTTTTCTTGAATACTTCCTGAGTAGGATCCCCAATCATTTGGATCTAGTCAGATCAGAGCATTTGATTTGTTGTCTGTGACTCATGTCCATGTGCAGAACAAGCTAGGAGAGCCCAACAGGAATGAAGCGCTGTCAGTGGATGCACGGCAGGAGCTGGACCTCAAGGTGGGCGTCGCCTTCACCAGATTCCAAACACGCTTCTTCCAGGTGCGCTTCTCTGCTTCACTTGCAGTGTATCAACAATTATGTGTGCTAGACAGGAGCAGGCTCTAAAAGCCTGGCTTAGCAGGGTAGACAGTCAAGCCCTCATCATGACAGTGTCTGGTGGGGCTATGCTGTAATGCAGAATAGATTTGTGCATCTGCCTGCATCAAGAACAACATGTCACGCCATGCCAGACCCATGACTCTGTGTGTGAAAATTCAGTCTCTGAGCCTGACCTGAAGTGCTGACACTGAGCAATGATGCAGGGAAAGTATGGCAATCTAGATGCTTCAGTAGTTTCGTATGGGCCATGCCAGACCCCAACCCTCAACTTCTGTGTTGAGCGGCATCAGAAGATTGCCAGCTTCCAGCCAGAGCCCTTCTGGGTGGTAAGGCCCCACGTGAGCAGGGGGGGGCAGAGCATCACCCTGGAGTGGGGTAGGGGTCGCCTGTTTGACATGGACATAGCCCAGATGTTCAAGAGGGTTGTGACAGATGGACAACAACTCAAGGTCAGAACACGAGTCACAGAGTGATCAAGCTCTGTTGCTGGATGTGATGCAGGCAACGGTCAGGCATCATGCAAGGATCTTCACAGCACAATACGGATTTCTGATAAGTATGCTGCACACGTATGCTGCAGTATAATATGTGTTTCTCTGAAGCTTACCCTCAGCAGACAGTAACCAAGCATTGTGAGACTCAAGAGAACCTTGTAGATGTGTTTTGGTGCAAAGTTGTGATGCAGACAGCAGTTGTACGCGGGACAGCCAGCCAGAAAACCTCACCCGTAAATGCTGCAAAGAGCACTTGCTTCCTTTTCTGTATTTTCCAGCCCAGAACCTTTAGAGAACACAGCTGAGTACAAAAAAAGCAGCTTTCATCATAGTTTGGCTCATGCAATGCTGTCTTCTGACGCCTCTGCATTTGAGCCTTCACAACGGGGCATGTTGCTTGTGTCCAGCAACAAAAAAACGAGCTGCAGGCCACATGCACTCATCGCCGTCAAATTTGTCAGTACAGCTTGCTTGGCACTCACAAGGAGTCATGGCCCATGTTGTCTATAGCCTGTTCCTGCCTCCCAATTGTTGAAATGGTTCTTGTGCATGTAACCTTGCTGACTGCACAAGAGGTGGGCGGCCAGGTCACGCCGAGTCAACCCAACTAAGTCACTCAAGCCAGCCTCCTTTGTGCTCAACATGGGTTCAGCTCACGCAATGCAGATCATCAAGCCCCTGCATGTACTGCTGGGCCACAATCAAGGGCCCCAACCATTGATGAAGGCCTATGCTGTGCAGCTGACCTCAGTGACAGAGGAAGAAGGATGGAGAGGCAGACCACATGGCCTCAACACAGCTGAGCCCTTGTAGACAGCCTCCTCAGCGCTCCTCAGCTCAGCATGAAATCAACTCATGCAATACATCAAGTCCCTTGCATGAGCATAATAAGACTGTCGATCATTGTTGATGTTGTATGCTATGCAGGTGGCCTCAGTGGTAGAGGAAGAACAATGGAGAGGCAGAGAGGCAGGCCTGATGTCAACACAGCTGAGCTACTTCCTGACAGCATCCTCAGAGCTCAACATGAGATGCAGTATAGATAATTGAATCAATGTTGCAGCAGGAACACATATGCAATCCCCAAGTATTGACGCATTCCTATGCTGTGTAGTCAGTGACTGAAAAGGAGGACAGATGGGCCAGACCTCATGGCCCCAACACTCTTGAGCTACTCAAGGCAGCCTCCTCAGCATTTAACATGAGATGCAGTACAGATGATCAACCTCCATAAATGTGTTGCACATACGATCCCCAAGCACTGATGAAAGTTTTATGCTGTTCAGGTCACCTCAGTGACTGAAAAGGAGGAAAGAAGGGGCAGACCACATGGCCTCAACACTGTTGAGCTACTCAAGACAGCCTCCTCAGGGCTCAATATGGGTCCAGCTCACGCCATGCAGATTGCAGAGCGGCTGTATACTTCTGGGTATTTGAGCTACCCTAGGACTGAGAGCACGGCCTACCCCAATGGCTTTGACTTCAGCGAAGTGTTGGCGGCGCAGCGGCGGCACCCCATTTGGGGGGAGTACACATCAGCAATCATGGCCAATGGCTTCACTGCACCAAAGGCAAATGTTCCACCCTGTGTGTGTGTAAGAGTGTGTGTGTGTGTGTGTGTGTGTGTGTGTGTGTGTGTGTGTGTGTGTGTGTGTGTGTGTGTGTGTGTGTGTGTGTGTGTGTGTGTGTGTGTGTGCGTGCGTGCGTGCGTGTTTGTGTGTCCACTGGCAATCACAATTGTTTTGCATGTACAGCATCGCCATCAGCAGATGATTGAAGGGATTCGGTCAATTCAACATCTTTGCGTGACTGCCCTGACGCAGCACAGTAACTGCTCCAAACATGCAAGAAGCATACTACGCACAATTCACCATCATGTCTGTACAGCAAGTATGGTAGTGGTCCAAAGCCATTAGTCATCCAATGCTTGGAGCTGTCTTATTAGCACTCCACATGCTTGCAATTTGTACACTCAGGAAGTGCTGCAAGACTCATCTAGCTTCTGGTCTAGGAGGCATATGCCTAAATACACACGGGCATCATCGCGGATGTCTGGAAGATTATGATCTCAAACATTACGTGGCTGACTCTTTTGCCTCACTTGCCTTGACATATACAGGGGGGTACAGATGTGGGCGACCACCCACCCATCACTCCTGTTGTCATGGCCACAGAAGCTGATCTGGACACCGACTCCTGGCGTATCTACGACTATGTTACACGTCATTTCCTGGGGTCGGTCAGCCCTGACTGTGTATACCGGCGCATGAAGGCCAGCTTCAGCTGTGCTGGGGAGACCTTCACTGCCACTGGCATGATCCCTGTCAGGCCAGGCTTCACTGCAGTCATGCCATGGAGGGTACGCACCTTCATCCATTTCAGCTTCCTGTGACCTCACCATTTTGCAAGTCTCGGCATGATCCCTGTCAGGTCAGATTTACTGCAGTCATGCCGTGGAGGGTACGCTCCTTCATCTGTTTCAGCTTCCTGTGGCCGTGCCTTTCTGCAAGTCTCGGCATGATCCCTGTCAGGTCAGATTTAATGCAGTCATGCCATGGTGGGCAGGCACCTTTGTCTATTCTGGCTTCCTGTGACCCTTTCTGCGACTGTTCCTCTTGGCAAGAGTCCTGTCCAGCCAGACCTCACTGCACACATGCTGGGATGAATAAAGTACCTAAGTCCGTGTTTGACTTCCTGTAACCTTGCCACGTTGCAAGTTACATCTTATTGTTTTGCCTAGGGGAACGGGATTTTCATTGTAATCAAATATTTCCTATCACAAAGCTCAGGCTCTGTTGCATACAGATGTGAATTCCTCATTGTGGTACAGCTTAAATAAGCCGCAGTGTACCTGCACACCTGGTCAGGTGGGAAGTCCTCATTGTGTCACAGCTTAGATATGCTGTGAATCACTTGCTCACAAGATGCTTGTTAACGCAAGCCTGACTGCCTGCTCATAACCTTGATCAATGCTCATAAGCTTGATCAGGTGGTAGCATGTACATCTTGGCCGAGCTTGTCGGTCCAACACTAAACCTGAGGAGCAGTTTCTACAGCTGTCCTGCTCATTGCTGCTGCTGCTTACTGTCTGCTTCACAACATACAGTCATGAAGACTCACTTTAGGCTCACTTTAAAATTGCAAAGAGTCAGAAAAGGAGGTGCTACTTGTCAAGTACCTGCAATCGTGATCGGCAAAGACAAGGAAAGTTAGCATCTCAAGAAATCCTAAAAACTGTTTTTTGGTGCAGGCGATGGAGGGTCAGGCTCTTCCCACTCTTGTTGAGGGAGAGGCTTTGCCCTTGAAGGAAGTGGAGCTGCATCAGGTGACAAGCTTTCACATCTATGTTGTTGAGTTGTTTGCTGTTATCAGGATAAGCACCAGAGATAACAGAAGCTGTTCTGCATCCTGTTGTTATTACAATACAAAATAAAGGTGTACAGCGCTGCAACAGGTGATCAGCTTAGGTCCATATCATTATGTTACTTGTTGTTATCACAGTGAACTCCAGACGTCCTCAAGCTGCACCAGGTGGCATTTTTTTGACTTTGTGTTGAAACGTTATCTGGTATGATCAGGATGGGTACTACTAATCGGCACCCGGCAACCATCCCATCCCATACTACAGACATGACAGTCAGAGCCCACATCCACCTTGTCAAGCCCTGCATGGAAGCTGCACTGTGCGTGGGATACTGCTCACACTGACGCTCGCATACATGCAAACTGTCTAGCATCCACCGCTGTATGTGAACACAGGCTTGTGGCCATGCCATGAGAGATGTGCTGATTTTGGTGAGCATCTCACAAGCCTGCATCGTGTAGTCATGCATGGTGTGCTCTCACAAGATGTCTGCACGACGTGTGTTGTAGAGACAGGAAGGCTTCAGCAAGTCTGTAACAATGATTAGCTGTCACAAGCACAACTGACTAGCCCTTCACCACCTGGCCCCATACTCTTCAAGCAACATGGTAACGTTTGGATTTTGTTTGGCTTGCACTCAGTACTGATGATTTGACCAGGCTACTGACAACCCTGGCACATTTGTGAAACCTAGTTGGTTGGCTGAAGATGTAAACTCCTCCTCCTCCTCTTGCAATGCAGGGCAAAACGTCTGCACCAGACTACCTGACAGAGAGCGAGCTGATCTCCCAGATGGAGAAGTATGGGATTGGCACAGATGCCTCCATCCCAGTGCACATCAACAACATCTGCGAGCGCAACTACGTGACTGTGCAGTCCGGGCGCAGGGTTGTGCCAACTGAGCTGGGCATCACATTAGTCAGGGGCTACCAGCTGATTGACCCTGAACTCTGCAGACCTCAGGTACACACTTTCATTTATGCAATCATTGACTCATTTACTTGTTTGTTTGTGTGTTTGTTCGTTTGTTCATTCATCATTTGTTTGCTCGTTCATTCATTCATTTGTTCGTCTGTTCGTTTGTTTGTAAACGACAAAAGTGATGAAATGACGAAATGCCAAAGAAAGCCAATACATGTAGCAATTTTTTGGGATGTCGACCCAGGTCTTCAAAGTGTAGCCGAATCTGCAAATAACTTCTTGTCAGCTTTGTAAGAGTGTTATCGCAACACTTGCTTCCATTTTCTCTTCTTCCCGATTTTATCTGTTCTTCTGGTTCTCTTGTCCACGTTTGCGTATTGCGGGCTGGGCTTTGTGCTTACTCCAGTCAGGGAATGTTGGCTCAGTGCAGCTCAGCAAACCTCAATGGTTTTGGGACTAGTTGGCGGGGTGTCAACCTATGCACCTGCTTTGCCCAGTCACTTCCTGATTCTGTTTCTGCTCCTCTTTTGCTTCCTGGGCTCATGCTTGCACGTAGCTGCATGTACAACAAGTTGTGCATGTACAACATGTTGTGCATTCCACAACAACTTAAATCATGTTCACAGCGCAGAATTCTTTGGAGGTTTTCTCACGCCAAGAAAAGGCGTGTGATTCGACTCTTCTGCATATCAACTGCTGCACCCCATAGATTGAGCGCCTGGTTGTCACTATCAGGCATGATTGCATCCCAAACAATGGACTGCTTTCGCCTCAGTGCAACTGGATCTCTGCCCCACACATAGACATTGCTTATGAAAGCTTCAGTTTTATGTACATTGGATTTGGATGTGACGGTCCCGGTGTGGGGACACAAGGGCTTTCTGATGACCTCTGTAGTGCAATAGCTGAACAGTGACTTGACATTACCAAGCTAGCACCAGCAAGAGACAGCGTGCATGTTTGCCCATAGGTGCGCAGTCATGTGGAGGTGCAGATTGGCATGATTGCCAAGGGCCAAGCTGACAAGGACGCCGTCGTTGCGCATACCCTGCAGCAGTTCCGGCAGAAGTTTCTGTTCTTTGTGGCAAAGGTCGCACGCATGGACGCGCTGTTTGAAGCTAGCTTCTCTCCTCTGGCATCCTCAGGTGAAGACATTCCATTCCATTCCATTCCATTCCATTCCATTCCATTCCATTCCATTCCATTCTCATCTTATTTCATTTCAATTCATTTTGTTTCATCTCATTTCATCTCATGTTGTTTCATGTTCATTTCATGTCATTCAGTGATTCATTAAATACAGCTCTTCCCCTTGGGTCAGGTACGTACAGTCCTGAGCAGCTCCCTGTGTGAGGTCCTGTTCTGGCAGCCACTGCACCAACAACAGCATGTGCTCTAGGTCAGGTGAAGATGTGTGCATGTTTGTTAACATACATGTCAAGGTGACTGCACAGCATTGCAAGCTCTTACAGTCATGCTGTGATGATTTGCATGAATGCAGATGCTGACAGATGAAGACGATGATGTACAGCTGTAGTCATGTAAAAGAACTCAAGTGTGCTGCAACATGTCATTGTGACTGTGTCAGTATTATGGCATGCGCCAGTGCTTTGTAAACTGACAATCATGCAATGCGTTCAGGCAAGCCACTCAGCAAATGTGGCAAGTGCAAACGGTACATGAAATACATTGCACAGAGACCCTCCAGGCTGTACTGTCCTAGCTGTGAGGAGGTCTATGCTGTGCCTCAGGTGAAACAATGCGTACAGAATTTCTCTCGGTTGCTTCAAATTGCTGCTGTGCAAGCTTCCAATTCCTGTAGAGCAAGCCGCGAATTGTTTCACGTACGGCATGAGTGTGTATATAATGTATGTGTACATATGGTCAGTATATAGTCTACATACGTATGTATATATTATGATAACATGTAACAATGGGAATCAGTAACAGTGGTCAGTATTGCCATAGTGGTGAAAACCGTCAAGTAGCAAACAGAGGCCATACAGGCCTATGCGTGTTGCATAGAGGGTCAGCAGTTGGGTTGCAGCTGCATGATAGTGTACACTCTTTGCCCACGATTGGATGTCTCACCAAGTCTGAGCTTATGTCAGAGATTGCTGCTGCGATGCAGGGTGCAGCTATCAAGCTGTACAAGGGTTTGGCCTGTCCACTGGATGGTTTTGAGCTGCTGTTGTGTTCCCTGTCTGGGCCTGATGGCATGACGTATCCCCTTTGCCCTTTCTGCTACAGCAACCCTCCTTTTGAAGGCATCCAAAAGGTCAGAGGCCGACTGCTGAGCACAGTATAGACTTTCATCACAAGACCACTATGCACACTGCAGTGATATTCTTGCTCTTGCAGCACTGTTGTTCTAGACCAGTATCAAGAGTACTGTGCTCAGCTGTTGCAAACATATCACAACAAAGCTGAGTGGCTAATGCTCTCAGCATGAGTCAGAGAATATCGGCAGAGAGAGATACATGCCATGCACACTATGCCCTTACTGTGCTTGCAAGCACAGCACCATCATCCATCTAACGTCACTGATGACAACTCAAATTGGCACATGCATGCGTGCACGCACATTGCTAGTGCTTATACACATACACATACACGCACACACATGCAGGGTGGGTCAGAGGGTGCTGGCGGGAAGGGGGGCATGCCATGCACGCTGTGCCCCCACCCCACCTGCAAGCACAGCATGATCAAGCAAGGAGTGTCATCATGCCCAGAGTGCGACAACGGCACTCTGGTTTTGGACCCCGTCAGTGCTCCCAAGTGGCGCCTGGATTGTAACAGATGCAGCTTCCTGATTTACCTTCCCAGTGAGCTGCACAGCGCCAAGCTGTCCAAAGAGCACTGTGAGGTAAAGCCCGCCTCAGCAGTATGCTGCTAATGGTTGAGTCTTTTGGTCAGTTGATGGGCGAGTAGAGTCATTGACTCAATCACTTAGCTGCTTAACTGTGTTGTTGACTGATTGCGCAAAGACAGAGCACGACCTGATCCTGCTCCTGATTTGTTTTTCTGAAGCCTGACTGCATTTGTTAAGTTGCTGCTGCCACTCAGCTTCTCAGAGGATTAAAATGATCTGGAAAGAATCTTTGGACCAGCCTCAACAGCATTTCAGGGGAAGTCAACGCAGAAATGGCATAGTGTTTCTAAATCAGTTACAGCATAGGGCATATCAGCAGTGCTACGCATATCTGAGATTTTCTTATGTCATCTGCGCTGCAGGACTGCGACTCCAAGCTGTTGGTGCTTGACTGGAAGAAAGGCAAATCTCCACTGGCAGGTGACAAGACAGAACACACTGGCTGTGTGGTCTGTGATGAGCTGCTGCAGCCCCTATGTGAAGTCAAGCATGGCAGAAGCTATGCCAAGAGACCAAGCAGAGGGGGGCGCAGAGGTAGGGGTAGGGGCCGAGGCAGGGGCCGAGGCAGAGGCAGGAAAACAGAAGATCCTCGCATGAGCTTCAGGGACTTCTGAGTGCTGCTACATATGCTCTGTTTGGGAATGAGCTGCTGCTGCGGCGGCTGCTTTGCCTGTGGTGTTGCTTGTGGGCACAATCAAACGAGATTTGCTTGCAGTCTGCAGGCAGATTTGTGTCATGCCAGTTGCGTCATCGGTGGTAGAGAACCTATTAGAGATGTATAGTGGGAACCGGTGATTGTTTGTGCATCAGATATGTGTGACAAAGTTTCTTTATGTTGCTGAGATCTTTTTGATATGTTGGACCTCAGATACATGTTCCCAAGAGTGCACTGATCTGCAGAGCCTGGTAAAATGCCTGGATCATACAGGAATTGTGTGGAATTGTGAAGAGGTTTTAGGATGCATGGTCACTCTGGTTGAAGTGCGTTGAGAGGGGCTCTTGGCGCTCCTGACTTAGATTGACCAGACAAGGTGCCATTTGCTTGCCTTCCCCGGGAAGGCCCAATAGCATGCATGCAGCTTTACATGTGTCTCAAACCTTGTTCTGTAACGGCACGGTCAGGCAAGAATAGCTCACGGGGAAGCAGGAGATTTATTGTGTGCATGCACGTGCAAGCATATGAACAAATATGCCATATGTGACGCAGGGACGACCACAGTGATCGGCCTGTCACCTTTGGCTGTTGTGCAGGACAGTAGCTTGTAGGAAAGTTCATGGATCATTGCCTGCATCATGCGAAAAGTCTTGTGCTCCTGTGTGCCATGTCTCATCCGCATGTCTGTGCTTCGGCAATCTTTACGAGAGCACAGGTGTATGCACCGCCTTGATGAGGCGGTCGAAAAGCATACAAAGCTTTAGCCAAAAGTTGTGAGTTGCCATCCCAAAGGCAGCATGCTTGTGGCTTCAGAAAGAGCGTAAGGTGTATGTGGTGAACTGCGGCTGGCCATATGTTCAGATTCAAATTCGGGTTTGCCAATTTGAATGACAGCAAATGCAAGCTTGCTTAAGCAAGCTGCCGTAGCAGTTCAGTTGAAAATGGATCTTTGGCACCTTGTGGATGATGGGGCAGTTGCGCTTCATGACCCAGATTCTGCATGTGAAGGCATCAGTAATAGTGCTACACCCTGTGAAGTGTGACCCACGACCCTGTCAGGATGCTCTAACCACCAAGCCATTTAACGTCCGGCTAGCAAGACATTGTGCTGCCACCAGGATGTTCCTATGTTCAAAACATTCCCTCAATAACCTAGCTATGACTTTAGGATCATGTAGAGAGAGAAAAAAGACAGTGTAGGGGCTGGGCCCCAAAATATGTTTGTGAATCTGTTCCTGATGGTACAGTATGCAGGGTCTAAGTTGTCTCGATCTCCTCCAGATTTGACCTTGGTCTTCTTCTGTATGTGATCAGACTTGACCCCTCTTCTTCACGCTGACGTATTCGAAGTTTTCTCGGCAGAGCCAACAGCGCAGTTGCGTCCGCTCCCGCGCATCGAAGCCTTGCAGTCGTTGGTGACCCAGTGTCACGATTGACTGAATGGACCAGTCTGGTCACAATCTGGAAGCTTGACCTTATTCAAAATTAACCTGCGCATGCTTATTTAAGCTTCTTTGCGTGGAAACTGCCGGCAGCGAGTTGATCAATTCTGCTCCTCGAGCTTGGCGTTTCCTACCGTGCGCGTCACGACACTGTTGTGTCCGGATTGCTGCTACTCACCGCGGATATACACTCCGGCATGCACATGCCGATAAAAGCCTCGGTGATACACTGTCGACCTAGAGGGGCTTGCTCGACACAAGCCAGCGCCAGTTGCCAGCACCAGACACATCATGGTGGCATTACGGGAATCGGTTCAGTGTGGGTCGCAGGCATAACAGGCTTTGCACTACACAGGACGGGTTACAGGTCTTAGAATCCGTTGCAACTTGCTTTCAGACCGGCTAACTGCTCTGATGGATCCTGAAGTTTCTTGCGCCGTCACGCAGGACACGCGTCTCGTCATCAGTTCAGCAGGTTTTCAGGACCTGCAAAGAGCCAAGCAGGCGGATGACTAACAGCTTACTTGCCCTCAATGGCTGTATGTTTGCTGCACAAGCCCTGAGTGGAGGTGCAGTTACCAGATGGGGTATCAAGGTCAGCAGTCGTTATGCACATCGTGTGACCACAACAGCAGTTGCTGCTGTGCTGAACTGTGCTGTGTCCAAGCTTGGCATGGTATTTGCACAGCTGTTTCTGAATGCAGAACAATGCAGCTATCTCAGCAGGGCAGTGGTGGCGACTAATCACTCCAGCATTTTTGCATTTGAACCCGTAACATCTTGCGGCTAACAGCATGGCTCTTCACAGCCTTGGCCCTGAAGTTGAAGGCTTCAGTGACCAAGGCAGATTTTTGGCAATTTACACCATCTCAGCTGTGACAAGCTTTGCCACAAGCTATGCTCTCAAGCCTCACCATTGTCAAGGGTCATCAGGTGATGCTGGCCCACTTTCATAAAGATAATAAATAAAGCCGCCCTCTTATGCAGTCACACACTGACACCATTTCCGACTGCAACACATGTACCTGCTTGGGATTCCTGCACATGTTCCTCAAACAAGACTTCAGGATGGAGTCTAGATGTGCTGGCTTTCAGGTCCTGATTGTTTTAGTATTTTTAAAAACCATGAGTGTCTGATCACTTTTATGACCTGCAAGCCCTAGCAGTGTTACAACACGTAATCACATCACATGTGTGGCATACTGGCCATGTCTGTCTTTGCCCATCTGTGTCTGAGCAGATGATTACCACAATGGTGCAATGCAGGAGCTGTTTTTGGTGTAGCAGGCGCCTTAGCAATGTATCATTACAGGCACAGACATGTGCTGGGTGAAGAAAGCAGCAACATTCTACAAAGCTTGCGCAACAGCCTGGTGGCAAACCTAAAGATTGGACTTCTGTGTCCTCTGATTGACAGCTGGTGAGCGCTTCTTGCACTCAATAGCTCTATGACATGCAAGTACATTCACCATGAATGATTCATGCATCGCTGTTGTGTTTGTGCAGCATATGTAAATACAACCAAAGTGGAATTAAAACATTGGAACTTTATGCAGGTGTCACATTGGTGGGCTGTGTGGAGGTGCATTAGTTGCATATGTATTAGGGCCAAGCTATGTCAGTAGCAGCCAGACAGGCTGCATGCAGACATGCACAGACTCACCTCCTGTTGCTCTTCTAGCACGGAAGGGTAGCCAAAGGCGCCAGGCCACTTGCAATTGTGTGAAGTGCGCAATCAACAAGACCGGCATCAGGATGCGCACACGCACTACGTTCAGATTTAGGCTCAGGTTGTCCTGATACCATTGCACATATTTGACTGCATCACTTGCACATTATGCAGACCCTGTGTGAGCGACTTGCAGTTGACCCTTTTTTGTGTTGGCACAATTCAAAAGGCACCCTTGTTCGAACTACATAGCGAGTGTGGTCAATTGAAAGAGTTGCAACTATATATGTAAATGTCGATTGGTACTGATACCATCATGTTATATGTGACATACCGTACAGTGATTGAATGCCTGGCACAGAAGCTTGCATTCCTTGAATGTGATGCATACTCATTGACTGGATTGAATTGAGAAGCACAACACCCGTCAGGCTATCAGAAATTCACCTTTAAGAACCCACACCAATTGCAATGACATTGCTCGAGTGCCTAGGGCTTTGGCAGTCCCACACTATTAGCCGGAGATCAAAGTGGGCATGGCAGCACCCCAGTTGCAGGTGAAGGTCATATGCAATGTCAGCACTTTGGTGCTTAAAATTCAGGAGTGCCGCAAATACAGGGAGCAGAAAGGGCTATCACAGTCAATGCAAAGATGAACGGAGAAGCAAGATTACCATTTCCACTGGCGTTCACAGCAGCAGGCTGTTGATTTTACAGGCAAAACAAATGGTTGCAAAAGATGTCGCACGTGTAGAAGTTCAGGCTTACGCATTAATACCCAAAATACAAGGGGTACATGGTCCTTTCAAAAACACAGCTGACCCCTGTCATAAGGCAATGGCCAACACCAGCGTCTTAATATCAAACATCATGTAGTAAGCTGTGCGTTGTTTCTGAAGCAAACACAGGATAACTAGGATGCAGGCTCTGGAAGCTATTGTGTACCAGGCTGTACGAAATTCTGTAACCAGGACAGACACTTGGCTGTGCTTATCGTCAACTCACTGTCAATCTGCTGTGTGCAAGGCATCAGCTGCAATGCAGTCAGGAAGGCATGCTTGCATTCCTGTAACAAAAGCAAAGACTACAGCAAAGCAAAAAAGGTACAATCCTTTGTCAAAATTGATTGACGCAGGCCAAAGCTCATCACCATTAGCCCACCATCAGCGCTACGAGGACGTACAGGAGTACATCTGCATCCTGCTCATATGTACATGCATTTGAGGTCTGCACATGATACACACCACCATATGTCTTTTTGTGACTATGCAGGTCCACCAAAGACCAAGGGAGAGGATCCTCTTCCGGAAGGCAGATCAGGCATATGACATCTCCTCCTTATAGCCTGGCAACCTCTGCATCAGGCACACAACAGTGGATACATAACTTCAATAGCACTCAGTTGTAGACAGACCCTGTCAAACTCCAAGGACACAATGTCGCACAACATGCATGATGAACAGTAGCTTGAGTGCAAGCGCTTAATATTGCTTGCTGCATAGTCAACTTGTCAACCTGTGCAAACAAGTGCACTCATTCACAACATCAACCTTGCTCACCAAACAGCATTGCTGGAACAATGCAGCAGCTGAGTCTTGCAAGACAGCAAAGCGAGACTGGTCGCTCACTTTGGCTCTTGAAACAAGCAGGTCGTTTCGCCTAAGCAAGTTATGTAGGCCGTAGGCTGTTGGCTTGAAGGGCACAATGCCTTCTTTAAAGGTCCTGCATATATAGACAGCTCTGAGACCAGCTGTATGCAGTGACATGAATTGCAAGCTTAACACAGGGGTCTTGGGGATACAAAAGCATCACTGACTTCAGAAAACGCCCATCCCATAGTGTACAGTTGAACCCAAAAACGATCGGGGTTAATAGGCGTTTCTACTTTATAGCCATCTTAGCTCTTGAGGCTCTCATCAAAAGGCTGAAATGCTGTTTTAAGTTCATCAGCACTCATGCAGGTTCATGAGAACAGATGTGGAGCACTCACTGGTTCTTGAGTTGTACTGTACATTTGGTTCATGAAAGTAGCTTTGTGGGCCAATGTCAAGACGCGTGGCTGGGTTGTCAATGGTTGAAAACCGCTGGCGCTGATGCGACATGACAAAATTTCCTTCTGAATCATCTGCAACCTATGACACGTTCTCACAGAAAGTTGCACGTTTGCTTCAGGCAAAGACTTCATGAAGCAATGTATACATCTGTGACAATAAATGGGCTTGCGCCTATGTTCCAGCTGCAACTGTGCCAATGCTTCCTTCTTGTCAGTCGTAGGGCTTGAAAGTCTTTGTCAAGTAAGGCATCATTTCCAGGAAGGTGTACCTGCCAAAGTAGTCCTTGGGCAGTTTCTTCTTCTTCAGGTACTGATGACTGGGCCATGACTCCATGGTGATGGGTACTTTAGGTTCCCCGCTCTCGTCATCAAATCCCTGCATGACTTGCCACAATCAGGTTTTGGGTTGCATTCCTATCCAAAAACTGTGCATACCATACGCAGGTCTGTTATAGCTGCATTCTGTAGATGCCTAGATACATTGAGTATAATGAGGCAGAGCAGGTTGAGCTGCAGATGGCTTGTCACAGCTTGACGTTCATCATTGCAGCTGAACAATGCACACGCAGCCAAGCTTGATGCCAACGCGCTGTTGTTTGCATCTGCACAAGTCTGGTGGTATGCCATTGACATGTACATCAACAAGCACTCAGGGACCACTCAGACACACAATGCCATTGTGCGAGCAGCCATGGCATCCTTTCAGGTCCCTTATGAAGCTGTGACACCGGTCCCCAGGAGTCTCTGGGTGTGGGTTGCTGATTTTAAATTCCCACTACAAGACAAGCCTTTTATACAAAAAGTGATGACATCTCTGTATCCCCAAGAGTGTTTACTTCAGCCTCAACACTGTAAAGCTGTCTGCTTGTAGCCAGAACGCTTGCACCATCGGTCTCGACGACAGGCAACACGCACTAAATTGTGTGTGTCACTACATGAGATCGGATCATGTCAGACCAAAACAGAGCGTGTCATCAGAAGGAGTAGCTCACCCCAACAATCAGCTCAATGTTGTGCTCTGTGCCAGTGTCTGCCATGTGAGCTCCGGTGCGCATGGTGGTGTAGCCAAAAGCAGATGCAACCACAGTGGAGCCTGCCCAGACCGATGTAATCACCGCCTACAATGATGACCAAAAAGTGTCCTACAAGCATAACCTGGTCACAATACAGCACCAATGCAGGCAGAGCAGCATGATTTATGGCAGCAAGCCAACTAGCACTGGGTGGATAAGCGCACAAATGTCAGAAGGACCACAGCAAGGCAGGATTCTAGCAGGAGGAAGTCGTGAACTGTGCCAAAGAGCAGATATGATGGAGCGCCAGTTGCATCCATTGATCAGGTTTATGATGAACAAACAACGACGTTGGTCGAATTGGCTGGCTGATACAATGTTGTTGCCAGACTTTCATGCTGGCGTGCAGCCATAACAACAAAGGCTGGACGAGAGAGCCTGTATAAACACAGAACAGCTTCATGCCATTCTGAAGCACATCACAACTGGAGTGAACTGTCCAGCAAGATGGTGTGGGTGTTTGAACGCAGCCTAGGCCTCAGCCTCAGGCGGCAAGTCGTAGATGCTCACAGAACAGGTGGTGAGATACTCACTGATCGGAATCGCGGTGGCAGGTGGTCCAGAACAGGCACCAGGGGTTTGCCCTTGGGGTCAGATGTACCCTCCCCTGCCTCAGCAGCTCTGGTGTCCTTGCTTGCTGCGTCCTGCATGCATACTGAAGACTTGAATACACACAGTAGTTACGGTTGCGCAAAGCGTAACTACGACTTTTCTTACTATAGCTTTTTTAGTTTTACTCTGTGCCTTTTTTGTTTAATAGTCAATAGAATCTTGCTTTATATCAATGCGCATTGATGAGCATTGTGTAAGCCATGACAGGCGTCAGCAGCTGCAAATAAATTGCCAAAGGTATGCATGCTTACAAGCTGGGCAGTGCAGCCTCATTAGAACAGCTGGTTTACCTTGTTGGCTGCTTTATGCAGCTTTGGTCGGATCTTCTTTGGCCACGAAAGAGGGTTCTTTGCTATTGTCTTCATTCCAGCAAACGCTGCAGCAGCACAACATCTTAAATTACAGTGAACATGTGAGCCATCGGTAGGAGATGCCCTCACAGCTGCAAACTGGCCACACAAATGTCCAGCCACATATCAGACAGGCTACAGTTATTGCAGGGCTTGCATGAAGCTCAGGCTGACAAACCGGCATTGCATTCCTGTGCACAATTTGCCGTACCACATTTGTGTATTGTTGTCTGCAGGCACACACACACACACACATGCGATGTTGCTTAGCACTGTTGCATTTCACATACTTCACACGACAACTATCGATTGCGTTCTGCACGCGGACATGCACAAAGCATCTGCAAAGTGAACTTCAAGATGAGCCTTGCTATCAGACAATGCCCAAGGGCATGCCCTGAAGGCCATTGCAGCAGCCCCACACTCACTGGGTATTGGCTCAAGAGCTTACCAACAGATGTGACCTTGGCAGCCCAAAAGCCCTTAGTCTTGCCAGTGACAGACAGGGCCAGATTGAAGACACTGCGCCACACCATGGCCCGCATTGTGCTGCCCATCACACACCTGATGACATGTGGTATGGAGAACCTGCAGCCATTGCAGCGTTTGCGTAAGCGTCAATCACACTCTGTCCAGCCAGCGTTATGCTGTGGTCTTCATCTGTGATGGCTCCAAATCCAAATTGCAGCCAGAAGGCATGGCCAGTGTCATTGTGGATTACTCACATCCCTGTTTGCTACAACTGCAAACAATTTAAAGAGGCATTTTTTTGTGGGCACATGTTGCGGCTGCATTATGCCCCTGGCTGACAGAGACAGCCAGGTTCTTGAATGGTGGTATGGTGAAATGGTGGTGTGGGGGGCCACTTTGCATTGTGTCAAGCCCAAGTCTCTAATACAGATCCCTTGGTCTTCAGGCAGCAACATGCCTTACTCATCTCAATGCTGAGTCACAAGCATCAACAACGGCACATGTGGCCCCCTTCAGATGCATTGGTAAGCTTGCACAGCGACTTACGACTTGTGGACTCCCAGCTGCAGGCGGACAACCTTGCCTATGTGAGGCAGGCATGTGTTGATAGGGTTGGGGTAGGTCACATAGTCGAGGACTTTCTCCTGCCAGTGCTGTTCATCATGTGCCTGCTCAGCCTTCTTGCGCCAGAATTTAGCAACTCCAGGGTTTTCAAACGTGACACACCTGCATCAAGGGGCAGCCTGAAGTCCTGTGCATATGCTGTTTGGGGTCTCTAGGTCAAGTCAGGATGACTATGAAATATAGGTCTGGGCCATAGACAGCAGGCCAGGGTTGTCAGACACAGCGGCCTCAGGTGATCATACACGGTGTATCAGAGCATTATAACAATGCTGCTGGCTGGGTGAAGCGGCCACTTCTAAAAGACTACAAGTGTGGTGCAGCCAGTGCTGCCAAGTGCAAAGTAACAGAACAAGGAAAGTGCTCTTACTTCTTTAGCTGGTCATCAAAGCGGATCTGACATGCGTTTGCGACAAAACCCCCCAAGGAATGTCCTGTGGTGTAATGTGTCCATTGAGTGTCTGGAAACTGCTCTGTTAGTTTTTTCAGCTTGTCATCCATGTACACAACTGCCTCTTCGACGATATCAATGTCATGGTCAGGATCCTGTCTGAGCTCCATGTTGCACCTGCAACAGATCCTGCGGGCTTGAGCTCGCCCACGCCGGAAACTTGCACGTTTGGCCGCAGAGGTTGCAATGCTTACTTCATCTGAGCTTTGGCCATCTGAACGCCAGCAGTTGTATCCGTGCCTCTCCAAGTGAACACAGACGCAGCCTCTTGAGGAGCGTCTGTGCTGGCTTCACACTGGAAAGTGGTATACACTCTGACGCCGAGGCCGGTGTCTTCATTTTCGTAGTGATCGTACTGGTGGAAGCCTGACGTCCTGCCCTGTGGTGCGTCTCCGGAATATACTATACTACTGAAATGTGCCAGCTGCCCATCTGTGACTTCCACCATCGAGGGCTCACCCGACACTTCGCACAGCCTGCAGAAGGCCGGTCAAATCTGCAACATACATCGCAACATGCATCAAGATAAGCAGTGCCGTCCCGACATGCCAAAGACGCCGTAACAGTCTCACATAGCCTAGCACACATCATTGCATGTCCAGCACTAGTTATACAGGAGCAGTTGTACAGTAGCGGGTGCAAGGCAGACACCATCAGCTGTCAGGCAGCCTTCAATATGCAAAGCGGCAGGTGAGAGTCTTTGCAACGGCTTGATGAAGAAGTCATGGAATTAGCTATATGCAGGCAGCCTTTGTAAACGCACATGTTATCAGTTATTCTGCAAAGAGGTAACAAGAGTAAGATACATTGTGTTTGTTAATCTATGTCATGCTGACACTGAAGTGACACTGAAGCGCAATCTGTGTGAACTGGACCACTGAGAGCTGACATGCAAGCTTGAGAATACTCCATGTCATGCGTCAGGTACATCACATGAACATGATTGCTGCAATCAGTTGCACAGCTTGCTCTGCTGTCCATTTGCACTGTCCAGCACTAGCAGGGCTGTGGCAACACTGATGAGGATGGCTTGATCAGATTGAGGAGATGACAGCAATGAATGCCTAAAGGGTGGCGACAAAGCTGGCAAGTCAGCATGTCTGCAGCAATTGGCATCATGGGAAGGGCTTCTTGTTGGGGCTGCTGCGCAATTGTGCACATTTGCATTGTACTTGAATCTGGCTTTGCAAAACCCTGCATTGTGGTGAGGACTCCTTCAAAGGAGGTAGAGTCTGCCCTGCTGTCTACAGTGGTTGCCCCTATCTGCTGCATGTGAAGCCATCAGCATCTCTCCAGTGAGTTGCTTGTTTGCTAATGCTGCACCTGCTTGCACAAATTTGTGGGACACGTGGTTTTTGTCTCACAATCACATAAAGAGACCTCTGTGTACCAACAAAGCTAGTATACTTTGCAACTCTTGTAGACTGCATGTAATCATTTCATCCTGACATTGAATGTCCCAGTGGTGACCCTCTAGTGCAGCAAGGCGGCGTCCTAGTCACAGCATTTTGCACAGCATGAGTCTAAGCCTTTCTCGAGGAAGATACCTCCCAAGCAAAGCAAGCAAGAGCACAACAGGAGCAACCCTTGCAGCCACTGGAAAATCTTTCCAGAGCATCATGTTCTGCACAACAAAAATATGCAAAGAAACAAAAATCCGATACTGTCTAGCATACTGTGTGTCCAAAGACAGACTGTGCAACCATAGCAGCCCGCAACTGCTGCGCACTAGGCAGAACAGTACAGGGAAGAGGGTATTCAAGATTTCTGCTGTCCCTACCATCGCCAGGAGAGTAAAAGGGACTATGCAGACGAGTCTAATGCCCAGCGCTGGCTCCATAACATACAGTGCGATTACTGAGATCAGTAGCTCTGCAGGCAGATCGGGCTGCTGGTGGTACAGACGAGCTTGCAAGGTGATGACGGTACCATATCGCTTGCCAAGATAAGACTTGGTTCAATGTTGAGATCTTAACGGGAGTCAGCACGCTTCATGGAACAAACATCACTCTGCTTGCAGCTCTGCTTGTTCACAGATGCGCGGTAAATTGGCACTGATTTTACACCCGATTTGGAATCCTTTGTCTCTGGAACTTCCACGTTGACATTCTACAGAAGTCCCGTCAGCTCTGGCTTGACGCGCGCCTGACAGAAGTGTTGAGTCTTTCCGTCGAAAGTATAAGTGCTAGCAGCACTAGCACGAGGTCAACATCTCTCAGCATGTCCTCCAACAATCCTGGCTCTATTCATCCCGGCAACACAGCGACACCACCACCACAATTCAGCAAAGGAGCTAGGATTTTGCCAGGCATGCCTCATCAATACATATGCTTGGAAGCAGTTGCTTAATGCTATGATGCACACCTGATGTGCCTGTCTGCGCTATGTAGCAGCGCTTCGGCACCTTCACTGATACATGCATGCATTGTATGCAGTGGTTGCAGCAGGCCTGGTTGGCTACATAGCTTACACTGTCTACACTGGCAAAGGCAAGACATCTCCAGTAAGCACCATAGGTACGTCATACTGCACTTCATGCTAGCACTGCAAGTGTGAATATTTGCAGTGCTAGCTGTATCTGTACCAAGCTTGTTTCAGGAGAGATGGTATTAAGCTCACAGGAGAGAGGTTTGTCCAGCAGGCCATAGTTAGATGCTTCTGTGCTTTGCATTTTGCAGATCAAGAGAAGGAGTCAAGTGGCACTGCGCAGCCATACTCAGGCCCCAGGAAAGATGGGAACCCTGTGACGTCAAAGAGCTGAGCACGGTTCAATTGTCTCTGCATAGATTTTGAGGGCTTGCCCTGTATTACTCACGCACAGAGTCTCTGTCCATGCAACAACCTGACTGTCTGTCTACAGAATCGTGTTGGCATGCAATAACCAGTTTTCAGTTTGCAATCTACGGTGATTTAGGATAGCTAGTGCAGCACACTCCTGATGACCACTTTTTATAGTGTCAAGACTGCTTTTGATCATGGCTGTATGATGTGACTTGAGGTCTTGCCATATGCAGAAAGCCCAGCAAATCGGTGCTGACTGCCTGATCTCTTGCACTGACACAAATGACAGTCAATCTCTATAGAGAGCAGCCCTAGCTAGGCAGCATGCCAGATTGTCAATGCCTTGCAGTTTCTTGTAATGAAGTCTAGAACTTCATTGATCAAGGACGATGGCACGCGACATAAATCGCATGGAATATTGCAGATAGTCAACATTAGCCATGTATGCACTCTAAGGTATTGTACAGGTTGATGTATATCAGCCTGCCTTGGGTGCAGGATGATCATCTGCAGCCTGATCAACCTGCATGTGTGGGTCATCTGGTCTGCCTGAGGGTCCTCTATTGATATCTGGGGTGTCGTCCTTGTCTGCAGTGCAAGATAACCTCTTGCACTCATATTGCAAACAGGGGAGCTGCATGCCGCATGATGTGCTATGCTTCTATACACAGTGCAAATCTTTGTGTGGAAAGTTATTGTGCTTGGAACACATAAAACAATGGATGTTCAAAAGAAGGTTGTGCACCACCACTAGAAAAAGGCCAGCAGATTTTTAATGTTGGCACAGTGCCTTGTAATCTGCCAATGCACTGCCAGGCTTACCACCATCCGTGCAATGCTACTGGCCAGGCCCGTGGTGACCAGACAACAGCTATTAGCATAAGGACTGCCAAACATGCAATCAGTCACCTGATCCACTTTCCTCATCTGCCCAGCTGTCAGCACTGCTGCATTTTCATGCTAACATGTGATTGCTGCACATGCAACATTCACAAAGTATTGTCACTCCAAGACTGTCAGACAAGAGTATGCTGGACATGGCATGTTCCTGAGATGTGCTACCTTTAGCATCAGTGTCCTTTTTGTCATCTGCCCAGCTACCAGCACTGGTGTGAAAGCCTTTGCTGGGCTTGGGCTTCTCCCCTGGCTTCAAATGGTTGTCCCCGGACGGCGCTCCTGCTCCCTTCTCCTACACAAATATGAAGAAGTTGATCAATCAGTGATCAACTTGTTGCATGGCGATTGCAATGCGTCACAGTCAATTTTTCTGCTGAACTGTTCATGGAGTGTTGCAGAGCAAGCAGCAAGTGGTCAGGGGCTCAGAACCAGGGACGCAGTGGAATGTAAACTTAAATGATGCAACAACACTCAAGAGACCTTGTATTGCACGCTTGTGTCATGAGTCGTTCATTGACACATGCCCTACTTGCTTCCCCATGTGCATTGCATGTACAGTCAGCAAAAGAGCACCGTTACGCACATTCAGCAATTGAAAAGCTGACAGTTTGCATGCCCATGATGACTTTGACAGACCACATAAGAAAGCAGCATGTATCTATATGGAACTCCAGTGCCATGGTCAAAGCAGAGATAGCTATGAGTCACATGGCTGCATGCTTTGTTGTGTGGCAAACAGCATTTCAAAATTGGGGGGCACAGGGCTCCGTCCCCAACTGAGCCAACCTAGAAATTCAGTAGGGTCCACATTGCAGGACTGTGGTGGCACTTGACCCTGCCATGTGCGTTGCAGACAGCTTGATGACATTATGATAACTGCAGCATGAATGTCCATACTCAAATCAGCATGCAGCGCACCAACTCATTTGTTTTTTTTGAAGAAGGGGTCTGTTGCTTGTCATCATCCATCTTTGGGGGAGCAATGTCGGGGTCTGTCACTACGCCCTTCTTCTGTTCAGGGGAGTCACCATCAGCAGGACCTGAGCTGCTCCAAGCTGATGTGAAGAAGCCTCGCTTTTTGGGGGCCTCACCTGATTTGAGGGCATCCTTGCCTGCTGGTGCACCAGCACCCTTTTCCTGCAGTATGACAAAGCTCATGTGCTGAAAGCTTATATGGTGTGGGTGTTGGCAGACACAAAAGTGCCAGAGAGTATGAGTTTGGCCATGCCACACATTTTGTATTTTTTGTCCAGTCAAATGCTTGTTTTAGTGGTGCTGGAATCAGGTGATCGCTTCATGCTTCAGAGAAACCATGGACAGTTACTAGCTCATTGGTCTTCTTTGAAGACGGCGTGGACTGCCTGTCATCCTTAGGAGGAGCCATGTCAGGGTCTGTTCTGACGCCCTTCTTCTGCTCTGGAGAATTCTTTGCGTCTGGGCCTTTGCCTTCCAATCCCACGGCGGACGTCTGCAGGCTTGCGCGTTGCCATGTGGTGAAAAAGGCTGGCGCAGCGGCTTGTGCGTTGTTCTGGCAACTTTGCGGTCCGAATGCGCCCGGTCTCCATATCGATGCCAAGCCCCTGCAGCACTAGTAGCTCAAATGATGTACCGAAGGCTATGATGACTTCAATGCACATCGCCGTGCTTGTTGCCTTCGTAAATCGTGTTGCACAACACAAATTTGCCCACATATAATCAAGCGTTTCTGAGATCAACACCTGCGAAGCATCCTGTCTTGCTTCTCGAGCTTGTTGAGCACGTTCCCAAAGAGTGCGGTAGAAACAGAGGGCGGCAATCACGACAGTCACTGATGCATACCGACGACTGCGCACGGTAAGACCCGTGGGTGGGATCAATGGGGTGAGCCAAAATGTTTGACAAATCTGTTAGGGCAAAGTTAATTTGGGCGAAATTGCTTGGTTCATGTTGAAACAGCGTAATGCATGCTCCGGAACCAATTGCCTTCGTGGTTCACAAGCTTGCATGGGACTGCGATTCCACGACTGCGATTTGCCTTTCGCAACACCAGCTCTCTACAATTTGTCATGCACACCGTTTCTACTTTTCATTCGGCTGCCTGCGCATGTGCCAGATTTGCTAGGAGCGTCAGACACCAGCAAGGTAGACCCGCCTGCAGCCAGCAGGCTCGTGTGATCTCCCCAAAAAGCGAATTGTACAGTTGATGCCAGCGTCGCTGGGTTTTTTGTGTTGAAGACTTTCGTACCAATCGTAGGTGGAGTGCGTCATTTGACCTCTGTCAGAGCGGCCTCGTTTGGCTTTGTTCCAGGTGTGGATTGTGACGATTGTTTGTGCGGAGCACGCTGAACGCTGTCATTCGGATCTCAAGTAACTGCACCTGTCCTGCAGTTTCTCAAGCACCGAGGTGCTATCATCCAAGAAGAAGCCCTCTGTCACCTGCTGCAGCTCTATCACCTGTAAGCTTTTTGAGGTGCACATGCTCTGTACCAGTGTCTCAATGACGCTCCATGGTTCACGTTGAGCTTCTCCTCTGCAGTCAGGGGTGGCCAGCAGAACCATGGCAAGTGCAGCAAAGGATGAAAAGTATGACTTTGACCTCTTTACCATTGGTGGTGGTACCGGCGGTGTTCGAGCTGCCCGATTTGCCTCAATGGACTACGGTATGTCCTCATTCTTTTATTGCTTCAAAACGTGTCATCCCCCAGGGTCAACTATATGTTGTCTTGGGCATCTCTCTGTATGCGGTCCTGTCATCGCGTCACATCATTCGCATCGCATACTTCCTTAATTCTTCAGCAAAACTGCAAGTATGCTCAGCTGCTTCTTATGAGGCACATGTTTGTCTGGGCTACTTTGTGTGCTCTGCTGGACTTTGGGCTTACAATACACCTGAGCATACATGCAAGGGATGCAAGCAAATACCATGACTACATTTTTTGGTGGGAGTTGCAAATGCAGACCTCACTGATGTGTCCTTGTTGCAAACCTTTAAAGGTATAGTTTTGTGTCAATACATACAGGTGAAGCCTCACCTTAGAAATTTTCAACAGACTCCACATTCTGCATTTACATTATTCACCGTACCTAATGCAGTTATACCTAATGCATTTCACCTGAATCTCATTGTCACAACCTGATCCCGAAGAGGTAGCTTATGCATGGCAGATGTGCTCTGGTGGCATTTGTGCAGACCAGCAGTCGTCTGATGCTGGTATCATTACACAACAAGACTTTGCAATCCTTCATCACATTGCATGCGTTCACGGCAGATTGCGTCTGGGCGAAACACAGTCTGTTCACCAGGCACTCCTGCCCCTTATCAGAGCACCACTGCATTCAGGTGCAAGAGTTGCTCTGTGTGAGCTGCCCTTCAGTCTGGTACAGACAGACACAGAGGGTGGGCTGGGAGGCACATGCATTCTGCGAGGGTGTGTGCCCAAGAAGCTGCTTGTGTATGGAGGGGAGTTTGCCAATGAGTTCAAAGAGTGTGAAGGATATGGGTATGCCTACTGCATCATGACCTGCTGTACACACTCTTTTTCACCATGTACAGCCAAAAATACAGTCATGCATGCTGCATCATAACTTGCTATAGACATGCCCCTGCAACATGCACTGTCAAGGATACAGTTATGCATGCTGCATCACAGCCTGCTGTGGACGTGCTCTTTCACCATGCACAGTCATCCACCGCCGCCTTTGGTTCTCCCCCTTCTACCTGCCTGCCATGTATGCCACAAATGTTCTTGAAATACGGTAGCTCTGCATCATGTTGCACAGTTGCATGCTGAGTCAGATGACACCAGATTGTGCATTTGTAGCAGGTATTGTGGCCAAGCAGTTTGGCAGCATTGCTCACTCATGGTGGACTCAAAGTCTGTGACAATATGCCATGCATGAGAGACTATGCAGATTCTCGCATCAGCTCAAGCAAGCCCACTTCCACAAGCGTTTGTTCAATCTTGCTGCTGCTTTGCAGATGGCACATAGAGGGTGAGATTACCCATGACTGGAAGAAGCTAGCAGAGCGCAAGGAGAAGCAGCTCAGGAAGCTGAGCGACACCTACAAGGGCCAGCTGGACAAGGTAATGCTGTCAAGGAACATGCAATCTCTGATGCTTCACATGCATGCATGCCGCATTCATCTTCATTTTCATCTTCATCTTCATGCTGCATTCATCTTCCATGCGCCTTTACCTGTGATGTGCACATTCACGGCGTTGTACTACCATGGCAGCATCAAGCATCAACTCTTTCGTGTGATGCTCTGTGCCATAGAGTGCTTGCTGATGTAAGTTGGCAAGCATGCTGGCATGCACTTGATTGTACAGTACAGCACAAGGTAACAGCGGTGTTGCTATGTTCACGATCTTCACTGAGCTTTGACCGCTGTATGCAGGCTGGCGTGCATTACATAGAGGGCAGAGCAACAGTGAAGGATAAGCACACAGTCAGCATCAATGGCAAGGACTACACGGTACGCAATTCTGACAGGCCCACAGTGCTGCATAGTGCTGCTGTGGCACACTGTTGTTACACAATACATAGTGCTGCTGTTACACAATAGATAGTGCTGTTGTTACATAGTACATAATGCTGCTGTTACTCAGTACAGCTGCTGTGTATGTGCTGGTAACTTAGCATTGCTTGAGATACATACCACATTGTGTCAGTGCTTTTTCAACAAGCATGAAGAGGTCCAGATCGTCCAGCTAGTCAGTATGACCTGATCTGTCACAGACATTGAGGAGCCACACCTCAAAAGCTGGTCGCAAGTCAGCATTCTGTCTGATCCTTCTGCCTACTCAGCATATGGCAGCAAGAGGTTGTTGCAATCCCCACAGCTGTGCACATCTGATGCTGACTTCAGCACAGTGCACATTCAAGTTGCACTGTCCTGTGCAGCGTTCATTATCCCAGGGCAGCAATTGTACATGGTGCAGGCAGAACGGGCGCCGGCAACAAAAGCACCTTGTCAGCGCTCATAGCCACCTTACCATGCATGACATGCCTCCACACACCAGACTATACTTACTTAAATTGGGATTAAATGTCATCCAAAAGGGCTCCACACCCCAGACAATATTATACTTCGTGGAAAAAAACGATGGTGGTGCAGGCCAAAAACATCTTGATAGCAACAGGAGGGCGTGCACTGGTACCTCCCATAGAAGGCAAGGAGCTGACCATCATCAGTGACCAAGTCCTGGACCTACCCAAGAAGCCAGAAAGGTGCGACCCATACTTTTGTGTTGTTTCAGCCTTGTCAAAAAAGCACAAAGACACTCCTCAATCATCATTTTATAGGTTTTTGAATAGGTATAAAGACGCTCGCTTACTATAAGCTCAGGTGGATGCTGGCAACATCTTTGCCTATTTGCGCTGGAAATGTATGTTGTTGTCAAGACTGTCCTTGCTGCGTGATGCTCCTGCTGAAGTCAGCGTCGATCCTCTGTACTGCCACTACTGCGTGCTGTTTGTGCTGAGGACGCAGTCTGTGTGTCTTGATATGGCCCCTGTCATGTTGCAAAGCTGAAGTTGTGGATCTTGTAGTCAAGCACGATCTCATAGACAATGCCACATCACAGTTGCGGCTTCTGCTGAAGCCTCTGGAACAGTGTGTGTGCTGATAGATCGCTCAATTACCATTTTGTCAGCAGCCTGCACAGCAGCAATTTAAAGTCTCAGTTTGCAAAAACCGGTGCTTGTTTTTTGTAAAGTCATGTTATATTGTGTCAAGAAAACCAAGTGATGGTGACAAATGCAGGCTGGCGATTGTTGGTGGAGGGTACATTGCTGCAGAGCAGGCGTGCATCTACAGAAACTTCGGAGCAGATGTGCATATGTTCTTCCGCGGCTCGCACATCCTCGGAGGTCAGCCCTCAGTCTCTGCCTCTGCCTCTGTGACACTGTTGCGCACATGTTGTTGCGGCCATGTTGTTGCAAACATCTGTGCTGGAAGCGCCCCTATCTGGCTGTGCAGTTGATAGAGGCATGGGTCTTGGTGATTCTGCTTTCTGCCTGCTGGCAATGCTTGTGACCAGCCACTCTGGCAAAACACAGTGCCCTGTTGTCTTTTGCCCAAAGGGCAGTGCATGCATCGACTCGTATCCTCGCCTTCTGAGGCGATTATTCCAGTCCAATCGGTAAGTTGGTTGCGCATGGTCTTATTGTGCAGGGGCTGCCGAAACAGGACCTCATACAAGGAGCTACTCAGGACTGTATGTACCTGAAGATACATGTTGAATGAACAACTGTGATTACGTACAAACGTATGTAGGTTTAAACATTGAATGAAGAATGTATGAAAGTAAAATCAGACCCCTAAATACAAATCATAAATGAATTAATGAGTTTCACAGGGTTTGACCCAGAGGCAGCAAAGCACACAGAGGGTGAGTTCAGGCGGCAGGGCATTCAGCTGAAGCCCGACTTCTCCCCTGTCAAGGTAGTCAAGGGAAAAGATGGGAAGCTGACTATGACAGCCAAGAACAACAAGGATGAGGAGATCACTCTGGATGGCATTGACTACATACTGATGGCGACTGGCAGGAAGCCAGCGACACAAGGGCTTGGTTTGGATAAGGTATGTGGAACAGCAATGATGTGCAGCAGTTGTTGTGTAGTGTTTACAGGTCAGATCTCAAAAGCACAGGTCAGATCTCAAAAGCATGTCTGCTCTCTAGTTTGCTGATTTGCTCTGTCAAGGCTGATAGCTGCCGTCGCACTTGTGTTCAAGATGCAGGTGGAAACCCTGTGCATTACTTGTCATGTGCAGCAACACTTTCGTGGCATGATGGGTTGCTGCACACACACATCAGGCTGACTCAGACAAGATTGCAAATTGTTTGATTGGGACAAGCTCATGATTTACACAGTAAGCAATGACATTGACTGCAGACAGTAATTCAGCAGAACAAGCCCAACTTGAATTTTTCGATGGTAATCGTCCTCAGCACATGATTTTCTGTTTACAAGATCACAGCATAACATGTACGTGTCTGTATGCTTTCCCTCCCATCGTCCTCATGCACAGATTCTGCTCATGCCAATGAAAGGTCAGTGCTGACATGACCCCTCTTGGCCCTTCAGCTGGGAGTCGAGCTGGACGACAAGGGCGGCGTCAAGGTCGACGATTTCAGCCAGAGTAATGTGGACAGCATCTGGGCCATCGGTGATGTGAGCAACAGGATTCCCTTGACACCTGTTGCCAGGATGGAGGGCACCTACTTTGCACAGCATCTCTTTGGGTGATCCACCTTGTCCTGTGTGCACGGCTTCAGTCTTGATTGCACCAGTGTATCTGCTGCTTGTAAGAGTCAGGTTGCACATTGCTTTGTCAGTGCTGTGGTCACAGCTGGTGAAGGGTAAGTACCTGGGCATGCAGGAGCATCTGACATCATCTCATGGCATGCAATCATTACGACTGATGGCATGCAATAATGACAACTTTTGGGCCAGGGAGGGAAAAGCAGGGTGGGGACGGGGGTCCTGTGCTATGGACCGTGATCAATGCAGCTGCCTTTCTTTGCCATATGTGCATTGCCACCCAGAGCAAGGAAGTTTGCATGTAAAATTGTATTGCATGGACCCTTCCTTCTGTGCAAGTGGATAGGCTTGGCATGTCAAGAGATCTGTGCCAGAGCTTTTCAACACCTGCACACTGGCTACATTTTGTGAAGCTCCGGGCTGCTGCCTTAGGAGGCTCCCATTATGATTGTTGAAAAGCGTCAAGTTTTCTTTTCTTTTCTTTCTACATTCTGTGCTCAACAAGGCAGCTGCAGCCCAGGGGCCATTGCACTGCTATTAGTTGCACCAGCATCCTGCAGACGCCTCTCTCAGACACTTTTAACAAAGCTCGTTTTCATGATGACAGGGGCGTGGACATCAAGCCAGACTATGCCAATGTCGCGAGTGTGGTGTTCAGCAGCCCTCAGGTGGCACAAGTGGGCGTCAATGAGGACAAGGCTGTGGAGGAGTACGGAGACGTTGACATCTTCACCTCAACCTTCTCGTGAGTTGTGCATGGAATTAACATCTGTGTCATGGGATTGAATGACTTAGCTAAGCCTGTAAGGCTCACACAGCACATGTTTTGCTTGCAGACATGACACCATTTGTGCACCATGGTGTTGCATGGCTCTGCTGCGGCTGGTCATGCATTTGTGGATGGTGGTGTGAGATGGTTGCTGGGACTAATTCAGTACTGGTTTGCATGCATGTGGTGCATCTCTGAGTAATACTTCATGTGCTGTGCTCACGTCACAGAGGATACGGTACGCATTGAGCTGACAAGGAATGTGCATTGATGCACAATGTGATGCCCAAATGCTGTTGGGTGTCACGGCATCTCATTGCTTGTCTTGCACTTGCAGGGCATTGAGAGATTCATTGACAGACAACGAGGGCAAGGGCTTCATCAAGGTAGTTGTAGATGCCAAGACAGATAAGGTGCTGGGCATCCATTTGGTGGGCCCTGAGGTGGCAGAAATCCTGCAGGTACCGTGCTTCTTACCACGCTTCTTACCACGCTTGTTACCATGCTTGGTCTGCCCATGCCTGTGCCTCAGGAGAATGCATTTAAAGACGGCTTGCTGACAGTGCTTTTTGACCATCATATCACTTTGATCTGCACCTAGCTGAAGGGTGACAAAGCCTGTGGCCTGTGACACGCAGTGTCTCCTGCATGTCAGGCTGCCAAGTGCTGCACTTGAAAGCTGCGATGATAGGGTGACGCTGCCTGGAACTGTCTGATGCCACAGCCATGCACAGTTGGCCTTTGCGTACCTGTGCAGGGTTTTGCCGCAGCAATGAAGGCCGGCATCACCAAAACACAGTTGAATGAGACAGTCGGCATTCATCCAACATCAGCTGAGGAGCTGACCACGTTGCGATCAGTCACAAGGAAATACCGTAACAAGAAGGAAGTCAAGGACTGAGCGTGGCATCTGTTCTGCCATGAGCCTGTCTTCTGCTTGGTGTTTACTATGCCTGACATTGAAGGCATCTGTACTGAACTTCCCATCTACATAGGTTGTTCATCCAAGTTATACGCAACGCTTTCTAGCTTGCGAGCATTCACTGGCGATGCAAGTCACAGTAGGCTATACCTCGTATGCATTGCACAGATGGTTCAACTGCTTAGTACAGGCTCTGCATATGCCTCCCAGCTCTTCCTTAGCATACAATTGAGACTGGGCTCAGGAGAAGAGAGCAAGCAAAGTTACAAGCTTTGGCATCTTTGACAATGGTATGTGAGTGAATAGTGCTTGCATGGCGCAACAAAAAAGAACACGACACACATACACCGGCTGACATCTGAGATGTTTTACAGCTTTTCTAGGCCCATTCAGTACACACCTGTGTGCTTCTTCAAAGTTTGGTCGCAAGTTGACGACGTGCACATGTCAGGTAACACAACTAACACACGTGTTCAAGCTGTCAGCATCCACCACGATACACTTGGCTGAGGCTGCCGTTTGTCCCAGATTGTCTGTCACAAAGACAGGACAAACAACACATGGAAGAAACCCTTTAAGCCAGTCCAGAGCTTGGACTCTTCTTGAAACTTGTCATCCCCATATTGTGTTGTGCACAACAGTGTTGCTAGCCACCTCTGACAATCCCTTCTTGCGTACTGCTTGTCTACAATATTAGCGCACTATAGGTGCGATCTAAAAGACCTAGACTGATGGCACACCTATATTGTGTCCAGAGTTATATATGGCCACCTCCAAGTATTGAAGCCACTTTCGGAATATCAGAGTGATTGCTAACGCAGTGCATGTCCATCAATTCTGCATGGAAAATATAGTTGCAACCTGCTTGCACTGCTAACCAAGGTTCAAGATGTGCAACAACGGGAGTGACATCATACGACTTGTCTTTGGAAACCTAGCCCTTCAGAAATAATGGTGGCATTGCAGAATCTTCTGGTGTCAGAGTGGATCACAGAAGTGTTTTTGCATGGCTGTGCTGTGGCACGAGTGCCATTTGAGCAGGAGGAAGCGCATCAGGTTGAGGACGTTCTTTTTGACACAAAGCGAAGCAGCCTGCACCTGCACGAAACTGTGTACGAAGCTGATCATTCATTTCACTAGTACTCTGACGTATTGACTGTCACATGCTGTGTTCACCCAGGAGTAAGTTCAGATGCTGTTGCCATGGCCTACATATTGACACAGGCTTCAGCAAGAGTACCAGGCATTGCAGCATACGGAAGCAGCAGTTGATGCAGAGACCGGACTGCCAGCGCTGCAAGTATGTGGCCTTTTCTCACAGGTGGCCTGCTCTCAGGGGTGAAGGGAAGCACAACTGAACAGCTGTCAAGAATCAACTCTGTCTTTGCTATAGCAGCCATGACGTCAAGGCTGTGGCAGTGCTGACTGTCGTGAAAACTTTGCACAGGTGCATGACAGGCACTAATTTGAGCGTCACCTTCAAATGCATAATAGAGGCAGTGGAGGCAAAGTGTAAGAGAGGCAAAATGTCACACATTCCAGCAGACGACCAATGGTTTTGAACACAAGTCAATCACTATGGATCCGTGCTGATGCTTGCTCCACCACTGGATGCATCAGTCTCAGAGTCACTGCTGGACACCACTTCCACCAGTTTCTTTGTGGTCCTTGCTGACCTGGCAGGGAGCTGCCTCATGGCTGCTGTTGGGGGCGCTCTCTCCTGCAACATGAGTATGGCAGCAGCTTAGCTGAGTTGCCAGTCCTGCCATGGCAGCACATACATAACACCTGGCCCTGCCCCTACACTTGTTGCACCGTGAGACAAGGCGGCAGTGTGGCATTAACGTTTCCTTTCACCAATTCTGTTCTATTCAGCTCTGCCTGAAAATCCTTATGTGCTGGTGCCACAAGGCTCAGCTGTTGCCTCACCAAGGGACAATCATGTCCTACTAAGCCTTGCCACTACAGGTGCTGCTGAAGATACTATTCACCATGACAATGGAGCCATGCTTCTCGTCGTGAAGACACCAATGGATCAAAAGCTTCAGCAATGCGTACACTTGTAGCATCAGTCACAGCATGAACCTGCCTGCCGTGCATCAATTATGTCTGGTAAAGTCCTGAGCACCGCCAGGACTAGCCCACTGGCCTCAGTTTGAGTGGGCGTGCTGTACTACTGCTGTGTCTAAACATTCATGACTGGAGCCTTCAGCTTGGTTCCGACAGCTGACCTCGTATAGCGCAATACTCAGCATGGCGCAGCGCAAACAGGCTTCACATCTTGTTCTTAAGCCCATCAAGCTCATGCTGGCAGCATCAAGGCATATGGGAGCGTTAGTTGCTGTACCAATGATTGCTCTTTTGGCCATCAGATGCATGCATAAATATATAGGGTTTAAAGACTTGCTGTATCTAGGTTTCAGAGACTTGCTGTATTCATGCAGCATAGAAAGTGTACATGCAGAACAGGTGTTCTTACCCTGGCTTCATCATCAGATCTGTCATCGATAGCCTCCCTCTTGCTCCTTCTTGCTCTTGCGGGTGTGCGTGTTGCAGCAGTGGGCACACTGTCTTGAAAGGGCAACGGGCAGTCTACCAGCATGTCCTGCCCTGGCACTGCCTTGCCCTCACTTGAGAGTGTCTGACTGGGGCTGTTCTGAGCTAGGCCATCTGCACTGGGTATGCTCTCGTGAGAGGGGTCTGCTGCGCTCTGAGCTGACTCACTCTGCAGATTGATAGACGCCAAGATGGATGCCAGAGCATCAGCATCTAGCCCCTGCAATGTGAACACTTGTTGCCCTCCTGCTGCTTGTAGAGACAGTGCATTGTGCAGCGCAGAAAAGTTGTCACTCATTTGTGACTAGCATTTACCCCATGTTAGTAGGCAATGGTCTATGCCAATATCACTGCATCCGGTCACTGTCATAAATCCATGCTTGGCAAACAATGAGTGTATATTACTGGCATTAATGCCATCAGCGGTACACGCCTGAAACACATGCATGCTAGGCCTTTTATCCAGGCCGTCTGTGACAGGCTTGCAGTTCAGCACTGCCAAAAGAGGCAGGGTACATGACCCTCCTCTGTCCATATCCTTGCAGCATACAAGACAGTTCACAACAGTTCATTCGGGTGGTAACAGTTTGATGGTACCCACCTCCTGGGGTGTGGCGTCAAGGTTTTGCAGCTGCTTGGCAAAGGTTGCCAGGTCCTTGGCTGCAGGCCTGTCCTTCACCAGCCCTGCTACCTCGTCTGCACAGGGCAAACTTCAAACATGACCAGATAGGCACATCAGTGGCAGTCAAAGGTTGCTAGTTTCAGAAAATAGTTTCATTATGTTCGATTGAATCAAACATTTCTCTGGCTTTTGCATCAGCCATTGCAGACAAAAACCACAAAAGTCCTCAATGCTCTGCGAGATGGCACCGTCATAATGGTTGTCACAACGCCTTCCAAGCACAGATGAGGAGAAAGAGGCTTCACATCTTCAGCCAACCAACTAGGTACAGAGACGCCAGGGTTGCCAGTATCCTGGTCAATGACAAGCAATGCCATGCTACGCACACTCTCTTTCATGTTGGGCAAGGTGTCAAAATACAAAGAAAAGAAAAGCAAATACAAAAAAATGCAAAGAGAGAGAAAAAACAGGGGGGAAAAAATGAAAGATAAAAATTGTCTGCGTCTTTTGGCAATCAGTACAGGAGCTTCCTGAGGAGGCAGCTCAGAGGCAAGGCCTCATTCAGGGCACCTACCTACAAGTGCCCTAAGGCGCTTGATGGCTGTAGAGTCCTGACTGGTGAGAGGCAGGGTCAGCAGCACTTTCAGGAGGGCTGCCAGGTAGGTCTTGGACTCCCTGAACCTGGTGCACTGCGCCACCTCTGACACAAGCTCTGCTGCAAGACCGGGGTATGAGGGCCTGCATGTTTGTCTGACAATCAAGACTATGTTGTCTTTGAGTCATCACATATACTGGATATTGGAAAGCGTTAAATTATTGATTATTGCTGTTTAATAGTCACATGGCTGTTTGCATGTGATTGAACAGCCTTGGTCTTGATGGATGCTGTGCCGATGATCCTCAGGTGTTACGCATGCTGTGTGTACCCTGCCTTGGCTGTAAGGAGATGTGCTGCATACTACCCAGATGTGTACAGACGAAGGCATGCATGCAAGTAGGTCTTGCAGCCCTACTAGAGCGGGTGACATAACGATGGTTGGTGGTGCACCCTTGGAGTATGCCCCGCACATCCAAAATCAATTCCAGAAGGACTTGATTACCTCTTGAACAGAAGTGGAGATAAATAAACACAGTTTGCAAAAGCATTACTTGAGTGACATGGCATTTCAAACCATGCAGGGTTCATCACATGGAGATCAACACGCATTTGCCCATGCCTTGATGCTGGATGATGGCCTGTGTTTGCTTGGTGCACCCATTGATCTGCAAAACATTGGCATGCAAGCAGAGCTGGCTATTACCCCAGCGCAGTATGTGCATGGGCAAATCAACCTCACAGTGTGGCTGTGTGTGCGATGATATATCAGCAGGCATAGCAAATGCCAAGTGGGTTGCATGGACAGCATGCAAGATGTTGCAATTGGGCCTGTAATCATAGACAGCATCTGAAACAAGGCATTTGGCTTTCATCAACATATGTGATGTAGTCAAGGTCTGTCAGCGCAGTGCATGATTGAGTGCAAAATATGCAGTGCAACAAGCAGCAGAGTGTCATTTGTGCAAAGCTAGACCTGGTGACTTGCTGCCCCCCATCCTGTTGTGCCCCTTCTGCTTCGCTACCTGGCTCCGTCTGGAGTAGCTGCATCGTACACACAAGTGTCAGACACCAGAGTCAGGCATCTGTCCTACGCATGCTGAGACACCCACTTCAGCATGAAAATCTGCTTGGATGTCTGCTCCAATACAGGCAGAAAGTCACAGTGAGCGGCAAGACACAAAGCAAGAAGGAAGAAACCCTGTGCAGTACAGATGATCAGGAGCTGTGGACAGCAGGGCAGATGTGAGAAGCAACTGGCAACAGCAACTCGATAATAGTGCTGAGAGACTGTGCTTACCTGGAGCATGTAGCGCATAAGCTGAGGGGCAGGGGCTTTCTTGATTGGGGCCACCCCAAGCGCCCCTCTAGCGGCTCTCCTGAATGCCTTGGCAATGTGATGCTGGTGGGAAGACGAGGCGGCGGCATAAGCAGGGAAGAAGACTGACAGGCACTGACGTAGCCTGGGCTTATCTTGGGTGGCTGGGTCAAAGTGTGCTACAAAGAGTACAGCCAGGGCTCTAGCAATTTCTGCTTCCTGCATTTCCCAGCAAAGCCACGTCGTTCCATGCATACACTTGCAACTGTCAAAGACACATGCAATGCAGAGATCATCAGTTGAGTAAGACAGCAATCAGTCATGGCAGCAGGACGATGCAGTGTCACCGCAGCTGCGAGTCCAACCGATTCGATTCGATTCGATATGTTTAATGTCCTGGGGGGCAACTAAGACCCAACAGACAACCAACTGAAGTAGGGGTGCAGGATGAGTCACACCTGGCACTGCACCCCAGACTGTCAAGTAATGGCTTGATGCAAAGAACGCAGTCACTGTCTATACGATAGGTTTGTGCTCTCTTTTTCTTTGTCACAGCTTCTAAGTATTCACCAGGCACAAGCGGCTGGCCCATGGACGATATGCAGAAGCTGAGTGCACAGGCTGAGTGCCAAGGCTGAGTGCGGAGGCTGGGTGCAGAGGCTTGAGGCAGCAGCAGCATGCCTAGAAGAGCTCACAACCAGGTTAAATTGCATCCTGATGTGCGATACCAACATCTGAGTGGTCAGCATCAAGACAAAACACAGAAAAGCTCTGAGAACATGCAGTAGCATGTCAAGCATAAGATGCACGGAGTGCCATCAATGCCCACCTGCAAGCCTTTGCTGGAAGAAGATGACCAGTGGCGGGCATGCAACAAGAGCTTGGCAATGCCTTCAGCCAAAACACTGGCCAGGTCCTCTTCTACATCAAACGCTGCCTGGCTCTCAGACCTGCATGCGTGAGTCATCACACCCGGCTTGATGGGGAATAAGTGTTTTCAGGACACATTCAATAAGTGCCAGATGCTCCAAGTTCCTGTGGCAGCTGTGCTTGCTGTGCGTGTTCGTCTGATGACTGAGTGCGTGTGAGCTCACCCTATGCTTGATTGCCTATCTGCTTGTAGTGTCTGCTGCAGCATGCCTAGCAGCAGGTCCACCAGGGGCTTCAGCTGTTCCTTCTGCTGAGGGCTGCTGGGTGGTGTGACCTGCAGATCCTGAGCTGCAGGCGCCTGGTTCAGGTACCACTGATCACTTGACTTTGGTCCCCTGCATTCCAACAAGCCTCAACCCTGAAAGATGTGTGCTGGTTTGGGAACACACGCAGCTTTGCCTTCTGTTGAGAGCTGCTGGGGTTGAAAACCCTGACCTGCAGGTCCTGGACTGCAGGCACCTGATGCAGATACCTTTTGACTGCTCGGCTAGGGTGCCCTGCACCAAAATGACTGTCAATGGTTGAAGCTCAGCATCTGTGCAACTAGGCTGCCAGCACTTCAGAGCTTTGCCATGGCCTGACCTGCAGATCCTGTTTTGTGGGGCTTGACGCAAACATCACTGATCCCTTGACTTTGAGCCTCCCTGATAGAGGTGAATCATTTCAAGAACACGCTGCTCATTTCGTAAAGCTGTTTCCAGAATTATGCACTGACCTGTGCATTGCATGCAGCTCTTAACAATCCCAAAACATCTGTAATTTTACAGAAACGTCCATATTACAAAGGAATCCAATTCCAATTTCAGAAACGCCTGGGGACAGTGAAAAAGCGTTTCTACACTGGGGAGATGTTTTGGGTCCGCACAGGTGAACTCTCTAGCTGAGGTCTAGACAGCAAAGTCTAGCAGCCTGGCAATCTCAAGGTTTATTGTTCATGCCAGCTGACACAAAGCCTGTTGGTACTTCTGTTGCTGTCATTGGGTCCAACAGGCTCTTTTACAACCAGGAACAGGCACTGCGGTTTCTACGTGTATCAGGCACCCTTAAGCTGTTCAATTCTATGCAGCGTCTCACCTGACAAGAGCCCAGTCACACAGGGCTTTAGCGGCGACAACTCTGGTAGCTGCCACCTCACTTGCCTCTTCAGCTGCAGCTTCTGCCCGAGGCTCATGCCAGACCAGCCCTGCCCTCAGGGCGGCCATCTGCCCTTCTGGCCTAGGGATACCTTCCAGCAAGCAAAATAGTCCCAGAGCTCGCATGGCTTCAAGCCTGCAATAAAGCAGTATATCAGCCGTGTCACAGACTGTCCTATTGGGCTATTTTCCTTCATAATCCAAACATTGCACAGCACTGAAAAGCTCATGGGTGCCAGAGACACATAGGAATTCCAATGCCTGTTACTGATTGTAAGGGAGCCTGTTGAAAGAGGCAGCCTACAGCTAAGCAGTCACAGTCATCCATCATGTGAGCCTGAACCAGGTTTCTAGGTGTGGCCCCACCCCTGCAAGCTGAGCAACCCAGTTGCAGGCAACAAGCTGCCTGCAGCATCCCTTAATGTACAGAACACAGCATTCACAGGGCAGCTGCTGCTGGGCAGAGGCTGTTGGGCAAGGGACATTGTGCATGGGCTGTTGGGCATGGGGCATTGTGCATGGGCTGTTGGGCATGGGACGTTGTGCATGGGCTGTTGGGCATGGGACTTTGTGCATGGGTTGTTGGGCATGGGGCATTGTGCATGGGCTGTTGGGCATTGCTCATATAGCAGCTTGTGGTATTAGACTAGTCCGCATGCAAGGCATGCTGCTGCCTGTCAGCAAAGCAAAAGCGCAGCTGTATGTGAGATCAAGGGGAGCTACCTGACAGCAGCCACAGCATGGCCCAGCCCTGGCATAATCAGCTGGGGCCACAAGTCCTCAATGCAGCCAAACTGCCCTGCCCCTGTGGTGTGCAACCTAGCAGAGGGCAGCTGCTGCAGCAGCAGGCCTGCCACCTTCAGGCAGTGTATCCAGTGCTGGTTCTGAGTCCTGACGTGTGATGCTTGGTGCAGCACACTTTGGAAAGACTCATTTTCATTGTCTTGACCTGAAATGAGTTTGCTTTGACTAACAACTCTGACATGGTATTGTGCTGCATTGCAAAATAGCACACAGCTGCATTGCAACATTGCATGAAGCCATGTCTCACATGCATGTGTTACACACATTTGCTGCCAGCGGCTTCTAGTCTGGCCTCACATGGAGGGAGAAGCACACAAGCCAGTTGACATGTTGAATTCCAATGATCAGGTGAGCACACACAGCATCATGCACAGCTTGAATACTGAAAAGAGACTGCTGAGCGCACCAGCCTCTCAGAGTGCTGTTGCATCAAGCCTAGTACGCTGAGCCCACAAGCAGATTCACAAGTTTGATTGTGTACAGCTCATGAGTCCAGGCGCCAAGACACACCTGTGGTGTCCATGAGATGATCTCCTGGACGTTGGGGTTCGCCACTCAGTCCCCAGCTGCTGAACATACCCCATAGCATGCTTAGCACGGCATCTGCCAGCTCAGCGTGCGAGGCATGCACATGGCACGCCAGCTTGACCAGAGCAGCCTCCCATGCTGTGCCCTGACTGGCAGACCTATACCGGTACCAAGCAGCAGGCAGTCAGTGATATGCAGTGCATGGGAGACACTGCACGTGTCATGATTGCAGGTCAGGCAAGCAGACACCGCTGCAGCTGTTGTATCAGGCTATCATGCAGACAACAAGCTTGCACCTTGTGAGCTCTAGCTTAGGGCTGCTGTGATGAGCACTCAACATTCCAGACTGCTGAAGCTGCTGGCATTCAGGACTGCAAAACTGCTTGGCATGCAAGACTGCACAAGTCCAGAGTTGTCACGCTGTGTACAGCTTGCAAACAATCAAGTCAGCAGTCTGTTCTGCTGCAGATCATGGCTCATGTGGCATGGCAGACTTGCTGTTCCACCGATCACAAACAAACAAGCCACATACGTTTACTCACAGGCGTACATGCTCAATACTTACACACCACCCATAGTCATATTGCATGTGTCCATACCTTGAAGGGTCTCTAAGGAAGTGGGTGACCAGGTCTGCTGCTGCCTGCCTGCCTGTGGCATCAGTCATGTCCTGTGGTGACACAAGACTCTCTCCAGTGCTGCCAAAAAAGTCAACATACACATACAGGATGCAACAAGGTTCAGAGGGCAGTAGACCACAGCTGGACACAAGCACAGCCCCCAGACTGTTGTGTTCACGTTTGCTGTACAAGCTGGCAAGCTGCCAGATTGTTGTCGGCCAGCATTTGTTTATGCAGGAACAAATGTCAAACAGGTGAGTCAGAGATACAGTGGCAGCACGAGTTGTATTGGGAGTGTCGCTGCAAATTGACCAGCGGTAGAGCTGTGTTGCAACATGGAGTCGACAGAGCCCTCAGCAGGTACACAGCACCACAAGTTGAGGTGAGGTGAGAGATTGTAAGTCACCACACAGGTTGCTGCCAGCTGCAACAGCTGACAAGCGGCAAAGCTGTATTCCTGACCAGCGTTTGCATGTGCAGAGAGCAGATGCATGAAGTCTGACACCGTTGGAGGCAAGGCTGCTTCCAGCGCCTGCAACACACATTGTCTCCTTCTTGTGACATCTCTGCTGGCTTACAGTGCAAGTGCATGCCTGTGTCAATGCAACAATGTTGATAAGACAAGGAAGATGTTTGCAACAAGCTCCATCAGCTTGCAACACCAAGAAAAGGGGAAGCATTGATGTGAGCTGAGCCATACAAATGCAGCCCAGAAGAACGCTGTTCAGAGACTGTCTCTTGGCCCTGTGCATTATTTCAGCGTGCAATGCAGTCTTTGCTCAGCAATTGAGAACATGCATGCTTGACATGTCAAGATGTTGCAGCTGCAGGCAGCTAGGCAGCACACCTTCAGCTGGTCCTCAGCAGCAGCTGCCTCAACAGTTGCAGGGGCGCCTGTCAGGGCTGCAGCCGCCTGCCCTTTTGCCCTCCCTGCATGGTGCAGATGACAGCACAGCACTCGCCTGCATGCACTGTTTCTACTCACCAAGCAGCACCCTTGTACAAATGCCTATGAGCAATGTGCAGAGTCACGTCAAGACAGAGGCAGGCAGACACCAGTCCGTGCTGCCACTGCAGCTGGACTTTCAGCTGACTACCAGAGGCTCCCGTCATGAATGCAAACCGGCATGGAAGTTTGTGTTCTTTTCAAGCAGACACCATCTCAATGATGGGCAGGTCAAGACCCACTGACTGTGCTGCGTTCACGCAAGCCATCCACGCTGGTGCATGGTCACCACGGTTTGTGGTTGCGTCTAAAGTGATGAATGTGTAACTTTCTGGCATAGCTTGCAGGAGCTGCCTCTCACCATACAAGGGCCTCTTCTGAGCTCAATGGTGTGTCATCTGGGGACTGTCTGAGCCCCAGGGTCTGCTCAGCAGCAGCATGTGCCATGGCTACTGGATTGACTGCGTTGGCCTCAATCAGGGCCTGAACAGCTGAGACTGCCACATCTGCACAGACAGACAGACTGACATAGTTGCCTGCAGCATCCTGTTGCTTTCAGGCTTAAAGTGTTCACCTGAGACTTGCGCAGGCAAGTGTCCTGTCCCTGTGCAGCCCAAGGCCAGATGCAGGCAGCCCTCATAGTTGGTTTGTCATTACTTTCATGCACTTTGAGAGGGTAGAACCCTCAAGACCGGCCCAAGGGCAAGCCCCTCATATGGCCTACCTATCTGATATTAGATGCCCTGTCAAAGCCTGCCTGCTTTGCTAGCTGGCCCCAGCCACATCGAGGTAGCTACTACAAGAACGCCTGAGTAAGTCTGAAATGGAAAGACTGTAATCAAGCAACCTGTATTACTGTGACACAGCAGCACACTGGTGATGAGTTTGCATATTTCATTCACCTTCACTACCATGACTACAGGTAGCATGAAAGCAGCACACCTTCCACATGAACATCACAACAGCTGCATGGCAATGTGCTTCCCTTGGTCATGCAACACTCCAGCAGCAGCAGTGGAGCGGTGAAGATGAACAGCCACAGGCACTGTCAAAATAGGTTGACACACCATATGGCCATTCAGGCCACAAAAAATCATGAGCAATAAGCAAATGCACAGACCTTCATGGGATTGGACATCAAGGTACACCAGCAGCTTGACCACGGCTGATCTGCACGTGTCATCTAGCCAAGTGCGCAGCATCAGACTGGCTTGCTTCTTGACACTGGCTACCCTCTCCCCTAGTCCATGGCGTAGCAGCTCTACCCTCTGCTGCACACTGTAAATCATTGCATTGATGATGTTAACCTGTTCATTATGTGAGGTTTGCTGGCGCAGGAAAGCCAAGCTGAGACTGAGGCCATGATGCTCTGTGCTACTTGCAGCATTTTTTGACATTTTGCATGAATGTTGGATTCCCAGGCAGCAAACATTGGAATTTTGCACAAAAGTTGGATGCGCCAGCAGCTAACAATTTTGTACTGCATAGATATCGGGTTGACAGGCAGCAACGAGTTAGAGCATGCTGCACATTTTGACACAGCCGTCCACGATTCAACTTTGCTGCAAGCATGTCGTCTTCCTGCCAGCAGATGCTGAAGTTACTATGGCCCTCTGCATTGCTTGCTCACCTGAGATATGTAACCTCCACCCTGTCACCCAGTATGGCATATGCAGTCCTCCTCACCTGCTCATGCACCGTTGTCAACTTCATGGAACTGCGTCTGAGTTGTTGTGTCCCAATGCATGCACACACAGCTGGTGCTTCATACTTGACATGTGCAGCATGGCGTGCCAGACAGATATGCTTGGCAGAATTGACAGGTGCTGTACCAACTCAGAGCATGTAAAGGTGCAGACAATACAGACACAGGCTGCATCTAAGCCGGGCTGTGTAAGAAGGATATGCCTAACAAATCTTGATGTTGTACTGTCAAAAGCAAATAAAGTGACTGTAAACATGTTGGTATATAAACAACGTACTTCTAAAAAACCCCATTTGGGGTTTTGAACTGGCAACACTGTTGCACCATGTACATGGTGCAGAGCAGACTGTGCAATGCCGCAATTTGCTTGCCACAGGTGGATCCGCCGCAATGTTTGGAGCCTGTCCACAAATGACAAGCAGCAGGAAGCTGCTTGTCAAGACATGTCTCCAACAAAGCTGGCAACTCAAAACCAAACAAATTGACACTGCATCACAGGACCACTCTGTCCTCACCTCATGGTTGACATCACGAGTATGAGCCACAATTTCAGTCACCATCGTCTCGCAAGCAGGTAGCGACGCCAGCACAGTCTTGCGCACATCCTGCATGGGCAGTGTGGAACTGCAGAACACCATGCTGCAGCCACCTCATGTAAACGCGCAATGGTGCATCTCCAGAGCTTTACCTGATGTCTTGCAGATAGTCAAAACATCAGGTGTAGCGGCCTTGCTTGGGCAGACATTGCTGCATAATCAAACAGGTTTTATGAGGTCACGCATTTTCCCCGCACTGTCTACTTTGACAACATTCTGTTCTCTGTGTGGTTCTTCTATACGCTTTGTCCCTTGGTGGTGTTTTGAGCATGCATGTGCACATCTGCACCTGGAGCTCTTAGTGTTGCAGCTTCCACTTCTGTGAACATGAAAATGGTATGAACGTGGCTTGCATTTGGGAACGCTGGCAGGATTGAGTTACTGGACAACTGGTGGCGCATACAAGCAAATGACAGAAAGCAATGCTCATTGTGCCAGTTTGTGTCACTGGTGCATCAACTCTGCATGGTCACAGACCAAGCTAAACTGGTATCTGGCTGATCTGACTGTTCCTGTTGCTGCGCAGAGGTTACCTTGCTCTTATCCGCTGCAAGCAGCTGCAAATAGCCCTCCATCACTGGGTCATCAGCATACTGCTCATCCTGTCAGATGGTCAACAAACTTGATCTAGCATGCTTTCCTTAGCCAGAGTCTGAAGTCAGCACAGCAAGCAATGCATTGCTGCTCTGTGTGCGGCGTGCTACTTATCCAGATATGTTAGTAAACGTGCATCAAACAGTTCATTGTATGCAACTTGTCAGCAGCGAGGCTTACATCACCAGGATCACAAAGTCGCGGGAGGCCTGAGACAGCTTGCATTCTGACCGCTGGCACTTTGTCCGCAAGCCCCTCAAGCATGCTTTCTTGCATGCTGTCCAGCAGGTCTTCGTCGAGCTCATCTGCCCTCAAGTTGTTGAAAATGACTTGAACAAGCTGGCAGCATCTTGCACGAACGGACTTGTCCCTTGCAGTGACAAGGTTGATCAGTTGCCTGAGCAACTTCTCAGCAAAGGTGTCACAGTCTTCCTCCCGTGCAGGATCTCTGTTAGCCACAAAGTGAGTGATAAAGCGCACAATCCGATCTCCGTTCATCTCTCCCTGAAAAATATCAGCTCTGGACTTGCGCTCAAGTTTGGATATGCCTTGAGCACCTCCTGTGATCAGTCTTTTATCAGGCTATGTCTCACCTGAGGGATCAACAGTACGTGCTTGACACACGTGAAGATATCTGCCAGGCATTTGTCGCTGTTGCTCCGCTCAAGCTGCCATAAAAGTCCCACACATTTCGCGTGAGCAGCATTGCTTTTCTGACAGAGGTTGAAGATCTGATACGCACTGAGACCTGACCCTGCCTGCGTTCGGGCCATGAATACCTTGACGCGCTAGGTGGCGCTAATGTTGGGGATGGCGCATGTCGCGCTGCTGCATAAGTGGCCGGCAATGCAAGCTTGACCAGTATACTTCGAAACCAGCATGATGAGTCACCGTCGTGACTACTGCTTCAGCTTCAAACTTGAGATTCTCTTGACGTGGTTTCAGCTTTTGCATACTTTCCTTATCCATTGTCATGCACCTGGCCTGAAAGTGTATCCCATCTGGCAAATCCTACAATGTCTTCAGTACCTCTCTGTCATGCTAGGCAGCATGAGGATGGTAAGTCTGATATTGATTGCATGATCATGAGTGCAGGCTGATAGGATTGCAGATCCTTACAAGGGTCATCGGCTTTGCACCCAATCCATCCAACCACAGACTTGCACATGGTCATGAATGCTTCTTCAGAGAGAGTCCATATCACACACCATACAGTACTACGTGAGGTAACATCTGGCAGGACTGATACCAAGAGTGCTATTCAGCTTGACTGTTTTCACATATGTTGCCCTGTATACAGCCCAAAGTACGGACTAGTACAAAGCACACACAAGAGCAGAGTGAACATTGATGTAAAGCGTGCAAGGTTGCACCCTTGTCATTTGCCTGATGCAACAGTCCTAGATGCCAAGCATTGTAGCAGTTCATCCTTGTATTTGATAAACTGGTCACGTGCTTGAACATGATAAAAAGCAGCTAATGTTTTCTTGACTTCATCACTTGTGCATGACAGCACAATGTCTTTCAAGTACTGATGTGAATTCATCCACTCTGCATCCTCTATAGGTGGCTGACACGCAGGGTTGCACTCAACACCTTCTTCGCACTGATCAGGATGATCAGTAGCTGTGATGGCTGGTGCTGCGGCGCCACAGATGGCTGTTGGGGCACCATCAGGCTCCTCTGCGGCGACCAGACCAGTATCAGCATTCTCAGGTGTGCACATGTAACTCTCAACTTCCTTGTTACTATGTTGCACGTCATCACGACCAAGGGCATCGCCACTTTGGCTGTCAGTATCATGCTTGATTGGGTCAGCAGCATACAAGGCCGGTGTGCGGTCACTGATATCTCTGCTGATAGCCTCTGAGCCATTGACATCTGAGTCCAGCCTGAGTGCTCCAACAAGGGTCTTTGGACTGTCAAAAATGCCTAAGTGGGGATTCAATGCCTGCTGTTGCGCCACCCATGCCTGTATACTGTCATTTAGTAATAGATGCAACTCAGATGGAGCCCCATACACCGATGACCAACAGACATGTTTTCTGCGCCACCGCTGCTCATCAACAAACAGTGTTCCTGGGTAATGTATGCCAGCCTGCAGCCTTTCGCCAGGCGCTGGTCTTCTCAAATAAGCTTCCATGTCAGGAGGGGTCCATGGCTGGTAACTTTTTATATGAAGCCTCCATATGTCTTGTTCATAGTACTGCATCTCTGCAGCCTGTCTGGAGCCCTTGTGCAGAAGGAGGGTGCCAAAGGGGTGGCTGAACGGCAAAAACCGGAGTCTCACACTCTCATAGCCGTAGTCATCCGCATCGCACTCATACAGCAGCACGTATGCATCGGAAGTCATCTTTGGCAGAGGTCAACTTTGTACACTCGGAGTCTTTACACGTTCGCCAAAGCAGCAGGTGGTTTCTGAAGATTGCCAGGGGAGTTGCTCCTGAGGCTTCTTGAGACATGACGCACATCGCAGTTCCATGACATCAGTTCCATTTTGACTGCAATGACTCATCGGATGACTCACCCTGCCACAGCGCTGTGAGTCGAGGATTCGTGTGTAACACACACGTCTGGGTACTCATTTTACCCAGATCGTCGATCTGGGTGAACGTCCAAGCGAATGAGCGATCAGGGTAATCTAGGTACACAGATCGACGATCTGTGTGTCATAGCAAACAGATCATCGATGAAGGCGATAAAAGGCTTCTGCAAAGTGGCAATCTCAGGTGTAACGCTGTTGTGGTTGCAGCAAGTGAGGCTTGGCATGTAATTACATGTGGACGTGCCGTGACGAGATCGGTATGCATCACTTACGATCAAATATTCCCTTCCTTCAGCATGCTAGCATGCTTATGGGCTGACTTTCATGCTGCTGCACGACTTGCAAAAGCAATTTCACCTAATTTCGGCTATGAACCTTGCCCGGGGAATTCTAAAAATGAAATCCTAAAGTTGTGATCCTGCTGTCAAAACCAGCATCCACAGCACTTGGCAGCGCACCAGCCAGTACGATATAGCCCTAATTTCAGAGACTCAAGTCGTGCACAGCGTCCAGCACAAAATCAGAAGCCATCATCTGTTCAGTGTTCCAGCCTCAGCTCCTAACAGGCATGGTGAAGGTCTAATTATTGCCGTCAGCAAACAGCTTCCATACTCAGCCTCACTGTGGCGCAAGGACAGTTGAGTTGACTACACAGTATGCACGACCTTTTGAAAGTATCAGCAGCAAAAGAAGTCAAGAAGCTTTGGCCACATCACCTCAAGCTGCTCTGGCTCAACACCGACAAGCTGTTGTGCAAGTGTATTCACCGGGTTATTTGTACAGTTTGCGGCAGATCCCTATAATGCTTGTGCATTGGAGATGTGCAGTGACCACCCCTGATGGTGAAGTCTCAGGACCATTGACAAAGTATGTGTCTATTTGCTGCTTAGATGCATATGAGAAACTGTGTGTTTGTATGCTTGCAATCTCGCAAAATGCAAAGAAGCAGATATGAGCCACCCTTAACTGCACTTGAGCTTTGGCACGACAAGTTGCGCCTGAAGATTATCTCGGCAAACAGTTCCCAGCTCGAGATTGCAATGCCGCCATGTGTGCAGCCTGCTTCAGGGATGCTTCAAAGATGCGATCATGTAGCTTGCTACATGCAGCTTGTCAGCTGGCAGGCTAAAAATACCAGGACCACAATGTGGTGAGAGGGCTGAGACAGCTTGTGCTCCGACAGCTGGCGCTCGTCTTCAAGATGCTGAAGCATGATATCTTGCATGCTTTGTCAAGCTCGTCTGCCTTTAAGTATGACTTGTTGATGCTGATTTGAACAAGCTGGCAGCATCTTGCAGGAACAGAGTTGTCCATTGCAGACGATGAAGTTGATCAGAAGCTTGAGCAACTTCTCTGCAAAGGTATCACGGACTTTCTCGCTTCCAAGATCTCCGTCAACCACAAAGCCGCTGATGGAAATGCACAATGCTGTCTCTGCTCGTTTGCCCTTGAACACAACTAGCAGTGGATCTGGGTTGTGAAGCCAGCTCCTCTTGTGATCAGTTTTTGTAAGCTGGATCTGAATGTCGGTGCACGCTTGACGGTGTCAAGTACGGAGAGATATGGTTGGAATGCTCGGAAGTGTGCAAGTGTACTGGTAAGCACGGTATGAAGCAAAGAGCATTGTACTGATAGGCAAGTCATATAGATGAGTTGTAGGACGGCATATATGAAGGCCTAGAGAGCTCAGAGAGCCGGTGTGACTCTGCTTGTTTGTCCTGTCCCGCAGAGTGAGTGGTGTTGGCGTAGTCATCCTGCTGCAAGCCTCTGGAGTGCGAGATGTAGCCTTTGCTTTTCAGCTGGCTTGCAGGTGTAAATCAAACTCATGACTAATATCACGTGTGTGTTCCCCTCGTTGTGCAGTTTGGTGCAGCGCACTTGCCCAACAACCGCAACGCGCGCATCTGTGATGCATGCCAAAAGTCCTGTTGACTTCTTGCAATCGAAGAATACACGCGTGCAATGCGGGTCCTCAAATCAATCTTATGCCTGGAAGCATTCGTGCGCGACCATCAGCCCATAGGGTAGACTCCTCGTCCTGAAGTGTAGCAACGATGGATTTGAAGACCCTCGCTTTGATCGTCGGTGCCAATCTGATAGCACTGGCTGTGGGCCTGCAGCGCCTTGACACCCAAGGTCTCATAAGGCTCGACACTTTCGTTCCCTATCAACTTCTGGGCCAACCCTGCGGCCTGGCTCGTGACGATTTCTTTGCTATCATCAGCAACCGCGTTGTGTTAGCTACCGGGGTCGTATATGGCGCAGGTAGGACCCCGACCTGTACAGCAGCTCTTTGACAAGGCAAGCCATGCTTATAGCTAACATCCCCGATGACGAAGGTCTTTTGCTTGTCTTTCAGTCCTGGTGGAGAATGGCTTCATCGTCAAAGTAGTTCAGTTACAGCATAGTCTGGAAGTCCCAGAAAGAGTGCAATTATTGAAAAGAGAAGCAGCCGCACTGCATAGAGACCTGAAAAACATCTATGATTATGGGCAAGCTGTTGTGTCCCCTGGGCTTGTTGACATGCACGTCCATATGGACGAGCCTGGCAGAGAGCATTGGGAAGGTATGGAAATTTCAAATTGCACTACATGTAACACCTGACCTTTACAGTACATTTGCAGCTTGTAAAGGCTCCCATTTAAGACTTACATTTGCAGCTCATATGGCTTCAGCACCGCACGATGCTATTGGTCAGCAATGCATCTGGCACCCAAACACCCATGCAAATCTGGTCAATCTCTAATACGGCATCTCAGCTGTTAACGAGCCACACCAAAAGCAGCAGCAGCATAGTGCTTCCCGGCTGAAAGTCATACATCCTCTCATGTACACGACAAAGCACTTGCATGCTTGTAGGTTCAGGCCAAAGCATGTTGATTCATGTGGCTGTGCAGGCATTGCTGCGGCCACATCAGCAGCAGCAGCTGGGGGTGTGACTACTCTTTTTGACATGCCCCTCAACAGCAATCCCCCCACCACTGATCTTCAGTCCTTGAAGAACAAGCAAACACTTGTCAAGGTGCCACTTGTGCACTTAAAGCAGTCCACACTCTCTTTGCCTGGGCTGTTCTCTCAATGGCATGTGAGGTGGGAGTATGTACATTCCCACCTCAGACACAGTAAGAACGTGGCTTGAGCTCCTTCCCAATCAGCCCAGCTTGGCTCAGCTTGGCTTGGTTTGACCCTGCTCTCAGCTGAGCGGCGCTCAGCACAACATCGTGTGTGCAAGTTTGCGCTGCGTGACTACTGTTGTTTCTAAACGCAGAGGAAGGCTAAAGTGGATGTGGCAATATGGGCAGGGCTGGTGCCAGAGAATGCCCATGACCCTGCATTGCTGCAGGGTTTGCTGGACCATGGAGCCCTGGGCTTCAAGTCCTTCATGTCCCCTGCTGGTGCATTACACTCTGCTCACGCTGCTGCTGAAACTGTTGCTGCTGCTGCTGTTCCTGCTGCTCACACCAATGTTGAGACTCTTGCTGGTGTTGCTGCTCACACTGCTGCTGAGACTGTTGCTGCTGCTGCTGCTGAGCCTCTTGCTGTTGAGACTTCTGCTGCTGCTGCTGCTGCCTCACATTGCTGCTGAGACTCTTGCTGCTGCTGCTGCTGCTGCTGCTCACACTGCTGCTGGGATTCTTGCTGCTGCTGCCTAGACTCTTGCTGTTACTGATGCTGCTGCTGCTGTATCAGCACATCTGTCTCTCAACCATCAACATTGCTGGTACCAAAATGCAAGCGTGCCAACTTGCAAATTGACATGTGAGCCCAATGACCCCCAGAGAGCTTGCAGCATGGTGTCATGCGGCTGCATGAGCTGAGAACTGATCGCTTGCACGGTCTGCACCTGATTTGCAAGCTGTTGTAGATAAACGCTGCGATCGAGACTGGTTATGTAGAGGTTGCCTTGCTTTGCTGTACAGGCATTGATGGCTTCAGCAATGTCAACAGGACACACATTGAAGCAGCTTTGCCTGTCCTGAAGCGCAATGGAGCGCCATATCTGGTTCATGCTGAGATTGTGGATGATGACACAGAACCTCAGGTGATCAGTGCATCTAGCCCAGTCATTGGTCTCTTCATCATGAGGGGCTACCACACAGCTGTGCTCTAGCTGATACTTCCATGGTGCCAAGGTGGTGTATGTACATACATGCTGTGTATATAGAATGTGCGTGTTTAATGTGTGTATATAGCATGTACATACCATGTATGTAGAATGTATATGTGCAATATGTACACAGTGATAAAGGCAAAGTATGTTGCCTTGACGCCCTCTGCTGTCATCGCTGCATGGATTACCAACTTGACAAGCACACTTGAGCTGTTGACTGCCTGCTGATGCCTTCTGGCCTGGTCACCTGACTGTGGTCACGCACCTGCTTCGGTAACACACGGTATGAGCTGCATTCCTTTTTGAGGTGATGATAGGAATTTCATGCACCTCAGAATGTCCAGGAGGCTTTTGATTGCTGCTTGCAAACAGGTATGGTTTTCCATTCAAATGCAGTGTAGCAGCATATTCACTTGATTGGGCACAGAATGCAACGCATGTTCCTGTTGAGGCATTTTTTGACATACAGGGTGATCCCAGGAAATACCAGACATACTTGGCTACCAGGCCCAAGTCCTTTGAAGCTAATGCTGTGGCACTGCTGATTGATGTGCTGAGGAAGAGCAAGGGCCAATTCATGAAGCCAGGATTCTGGCTGCACATTGTGCACCTGGCCAATGCCGACCTGCTGCAAGACATCAAGCAGGCTCAAGATGAAGGTCTATCTATGCTGTCTATCACTCCCACAGTTGCTGCTTGCACCAAAACAGAGTTGCTGCTGCTGATCACCAGTCATAGTCAGCATGCATGCAGACAGATGGTTGATCAGCAAGGCAGCCCACCTCCTTTGCTGCTGCTGATGCTGCCGCTGATGCTGCTGCTGCCGCTGCTGATGCTGCTGCTGCCGCTGCTGATGCTGCTGCTGATGCTGCCGCTGCTGCTGCTGCTGCTGCTGCCGCTGCTGCTGCTGCTGCTGCTGCTGCTGCCGCTTGTCAAGGCGTCTGAGATGCTTTGAAAAGCAGCTTTGCCATCCTTGCAGTTGCAGTGCTCTAGCCTCGTGAACAGAGTTTGCCCTGGCATCTTAGCTGGAGCACATGACGTTGACTTGTCCCTGTTAGATTGAAACAAAAGCTGTACAGTACAATCGTGAACATATAGTCACATCCTGGCATCAGTGCAACTGTATCCTGTCTTGAATGATGGCTTCTGCTGCACCTCTCACTCCTCCTGCTGCTGCTGTTCTTGCAGGCCTGCCTCTCAGCGTGGAAACAGCTCCTCACTACATTGGCTTCAATGACCAGGATATTACAGACGGCAACAGCTTGCTCAAGTGTGCGCCGCCCATCAGAGACAAAGCCAATCAAGAAGGCTTATTCCAAGGCCTCAAGGTGCGTCATCAAAACCCAATTGCTGTCATGCATCACAAAGCATCAGACACTCCATGTTCATCCGTGCTGTACTATGTCACAATATTGGATTGGTCTGCCTGGAAGCTGTACAAGAGTCCTGCTGGTTTCAGAAGCAGAAGTCTGACCGTTTTGTCCTCTTCTGCAGAGGCATGTCTTTTGTACATTCTTCGACTTGAGTTTCATGTGATGCAAGCACCGTTGTCGTCTGCACATGATCAGATACATGTTGACAGCGCAAGCTACAAGAGTCTTGTGCATCAGTCAGCATTATTGTTGCACCGCAGGAATCTAACTGCCATGCCGTTTTGATGGCCCTGCAGCGGTGAGCTCAAAAGGCACTCAAAAATTACGCTTGCTTCTTCAGCTTGTAAATTCGTAAATGATATCGGACACGTCGTTTACATATACGGCCGCATGCAGACTGGCACATTGACTGCATAAGCGACTAGAGTCTTGCCCACATCATTCAACATCATTCTTGCAGTGACCAAGACAGACCATCTGCGTGACTGTATGTGATAAGCAAGCAGGGATTGCTGGCAATGCTGTTGTGCAATGATTCACCAGCTGACTGTAGGTGCCAGGGTCCACGGGTGTAAGCAGGTTTTGTTTGCAGGATGGGGTACCTCTCTCTTGGGCTTTTCTTGGGTTGACGCCAGAAGGCATGATCTTTTCTGTTGTTTCTTCTTTTCAGAATGGGGTAGCCAAGCCTTAGGCTTTTCTTTGGTCAACGCTGATCGGCATGATCTTTTCACTCCTTTGCAAGATGAGACCTCACTTTCGAACTCTTCTTTGGTCAATGCCAAAAGCCATGATTTCTTCTGTTTTTCTTCTTTGCAGGATGGGGTCATAGGGGGCCTGGCTTCAGACCACTCCCCCTCCCCTTGTGCAGACAAGCTGCTGGATGAGGGCAACTTTCTCAAAGCCTGGGGCGGTATTTCAGGTATTACCCTTGTACATCATTTTGTCGTTCAGTTGTTCGTTCATTCACTCATTTGTTCAGTCAGTCACTCATTCACTCACTCACTCACTCACTCACTCACTCACTCACTCACTCACCCACCCACTGACTCACTCCCTCACTCACTCACTCCCTCCCTCCCTCACGCACGCATGCACTCACCTGCGCACTCACTCACTTACTCACTCACTTTCTCGCTTACTCGTTCGCTCGCTCGTTCGTTCGTTTGTCCGTCCGTTCGTTCGTTCCTTCTTTCATTCTTTCGTTCGCTTATTTTTTGTGGCTTCATTCGTCATCTTTTCATTCATCAATAGGTGTTCCAGCATTACTTGCTGGTACCCACCAGATCTGCCTGAATCCTGATTCTGGCAGGTCAGCCGGAACCAGCTACTGAGTTTATTGCCAAAGATGGCGCAACGGTGACCTATAGTGCTATTCTGCAGTACAGAGAGCGATTCTGTCATTGTAAGAAGGGCACAGCTTCCTTTAGGTGCAGCATCGCCAAACACCCATTCAATGCAAGTTTCGCGTACGTGGTGCCTGATCGCAACTGGCATGGACTCAGACACACATCGTCACATTAGCATGTTGCTTGGGTAGCTGCATGCCTACAGAAGTCCTTCTGTAGCAATTCAGACAACGCGTTGCAGGACTGCAGTATGTGCTGCCGGCAACATGGACAGCCATCAAGAAGCTGGACTCAAAAGCAGATACTGAATCCAGCTTGTTGCGATTGGCTTCATGGTGGAGCTTGCAACCTAGCCAAACAACAGGATTGAGATCTAGCACAGGGCAGATAGCCAAAGGCTTCCACGCTGACCTAGTGGTGTCCACTGCAATCCTGCTGTGCTTCTTTTTGTTCTGTGCTCTTTTATGTTCTGCACATGCTGCGCTTTCACTGAGCCAGTCATTGTCATTTGTGTGTGCTTGCAATTTGCTTTGTTGTGTGCTGCTGTGAAAGGTCATGTGAACACATTGAGGTGCCACAAAGCTCTTGCAGAGGTCAAAGATCTTACAGCAAATGTTTGCGACATGTAATCTTTGGCTGGTCCGCCAGCAGACTGTGGCGAGATATTCCAGCTCTGCTGGCAGCTACACCTCTTGCCTTGTATTCCAAGTTACTCATTAGGCAATTTTGTGTTCCCTTGCAGGTATGGGACCCAGAAAGCCTGGCTGACACATCTCTTGGATTCATGCAGCACAAGAATCCTTGCTCGCCCTACACCAGCTTGCCCCTGTACGGCAAAGTCCTGGCAACCTTTGTGGAAGGCCAGATGGTGTTTGACTCTCAGCTGGGATTGAGTAAGAACACTTGTGGCAAACTGATCAGCAGACAATGACGGCAGCACAACAATTGAGTTCTGATCCATTCATCGGCTGACAAGAGACATGTGCTGCATTGCACAACTCATCGAGGCTATGTTTGTCAGGTGATTTGATGTCTGATGTCAACCTGCAATGGTATGTCATTTAGCGCATGCGTTCAAACAGACGGGGTGTGGCATGGGGCTGCAGTTGCAGTGACTGATCTCCACACATTGCGCAGGCTACCACAATTTCGCTTGATTGCCCACTGCACTTGAATTCACTTGCAAGGACGCACAAGTTTACCAGGCTTGAATTTGCAAAACAATCACAGCCGAGCCTTAAGACGACTGTGCCTTTCGAGTCACCCACTCGGACTTGCACGAAGCTGCTGACGTCATGATATACCTGTCCTTTTGGCACAGGGTGCGTCCATGAATTACGCACACATGATTGGTCGCCCTACTATCTGAGGCCGCACCCCGGGGGTTCCACGTGCGCCCTAGGAACCCGGGAAACCCTGTGACGCTGTGTGAAACCCGGTGACGGCATCGTGATGCGGGAACTTTCGCAGCAGCAAGGTCCAGCTTCCAGCTTTTGCATCCTGCCGTGTTTCCCGTGTTCTCAGTAAAAACGACGACCTTTGTTGGCGTTCAGAGCAAGCCACAGGCATCGCAGCGGCAGATCAGCGATGTGCTACAGCCGCACCTAGCAGGTGATGCTGGTATTGTCCGGCGGTGCTGTCGCTGCTTTCGTCTTTGTTCACTCACACGTCACGCCTTTGTTTGTGCCGCTTCTGCCATCTATATCACCTGCTGACAGCTTGTGTGTGCCACAGGGGGCCTCGAGCTGAGACTGGCAACGCAGAAATCGCACGAGTTCCCAGGTAGGGTGTCTGCATTTGTCAGT
>JAABUP010000694.1_pt1 | contig 72455 bp, 83 predicted proteins | sample 5559201 | NCBI WGS metagenome assembly JAABUP01 (sample SAMN10711887, study PRJNA513373) | rock metagenome | isolation source: Antarctica rocks | place: Antarctica | reverse complement strand
AATGGATGGATGTAGCTATGTAGAATGGAATAACCATCACGAGAAATCTCTATTAGTCTGCCAAGGCCCCCTGACTAGTCCTGATTAGTGACTACCGAGGTTGACCCGGTCTGAATTCCAACAGTATTCACAGGTACAATAAACGAGATTACAGTAAATTATAAACTATACTGGATTCACGTATAATGTGGCGTTCTTCTAGAAATTTCTATTAGCAGCCTCGTGTCTGCTTCCGCTCCGCCTTGAGCTGTCATCTCCCTAGAACCGCCAGCTTCAGAGATTTGATTGAGTGCTATCTTTACTATTTTGGACGACAACAAAGAGACATTCTACTGAATAGGTCATCCGTCACATTCCTCCGGAAGTCCGAACAATGGCGTTAAATGACATCCCTCGCAGTCCTTACCTGCTAAGCAGCAGTTCGGACTGGAACGCCGTTCGGATTTCCTTGCTCTTGCGGGAGATCCAAGCGTGCGACGATGCACATAACACGCAGCCTCCTCGAGTCCGTCGACGAGACTTGTATGAACGGCGACGTCAACTTACTGTTGACGAACTCCGGAAGATTCAGCCCGGAACAAAGATAAATACAGACTCTCTCTTAAGTTCATACATAATATAGTCTCGCTGAATAGTCGGTCGCCCCTCGTTCTAGAAAGAAGGATCGCTGAGGATAGCGGTATAATTATTGATGAATTCAGCTATTCACTTCCTAGCTTATCTAAGATCCGTATTCCTATAAGGAAGAATAATATCGAAAGCGTAAATCTAATTTTAGATAATAATTATATAATAACTTATAATTAACGTATTTAAAGCTTTTAATCTACTTGATAATTCTATTATATTTTTTAATCTATATAGAATTATTAGTAAAATAGAGAAAAGGATATTATAATCTACTTTAAGTAGTTTTAATCCTAAGAGTATAAATATATATATTATTAACCTTCTAAGATAATTTGATATAATTATTAACTTTATAAAGTAGAGTATATAATAAAGTATATATAAAGCTATCTTTTATTAGCTTTTAAAGTTTTTCTTTATATTACTCTTATTATTAATAATAGGCGTAATAAATATAAAGAAATATACAAGGCTTATAACTATTATTAAAGAAGAGAGAGTATTTTATAAATTATAAGCTTATAATAAAAGTAATTAATAAATTAATAAATTAATTATACCTTTATAAATAGGAACTTATAGAATTTATATTATAAGTTATAAAATCCTTAATATTTATAAAGATTTAAATAATATATAGCTTCCTTATTTAACCTTTACTCCTTAATATTAAGTTAAGAAGTTAAAATCTTATATAGAAATAATATTAAGTAGGAATATAAAAAGATATATAAGAAGTATTATAAATATCAAGGTCTTATAATAAGCTATAAAATAAGTAGTTACTATATCTAAATTTAAGATAAGTATTTGTAAAAGACTTATAAAATACTAATTAATATAATTAGAATATAAAGACTAACTAAAAGTAATAAAATAAAATAATATAGCTACTTTTAATACCTATTTATAGTTATAGTCTATTATAAAGTATTAAGGCCTAATCTTTATAGAATAGCTTCTTAGTATAATATAAATACTTCTCCTATTAATATATAATTTATAAATAGGTATTAAATAACAATAATAATAATATTTAAAGGATAATAAACTAGTAAGGATAAGAGTAAATACTTGTATATAATCTTATTTCCTAGTCTTCCTCATTAATATATTTCAATTAATATATTATTAATTACTACTATTATTATTAATAAGTTATTTTATCCTTTCTTACTTCTTTATTTATTACTCCTATTTATTAGGGTTATATAAATAATAAGGCGTATTATTACCTTTATACCTAAAATTTAATATAAGAGTATTAAAAGAACTCTTATAATAAAAGATAAGATAATACTATTATATATAAGATAAGATAATAACTTGAGATTAGTACTTATAATAAAGGTTAAGTAGAAAATAAAGCTTTAATTAATATTTAATTGAGAGAGTAAAGTTATTATATAAATCTACTCTTAATTATATAAAATATATATAATTATCTTACTTACTATTTTACTAGTATAATATAAATTATTTAAATTAATATATTATACTTAATAATAATAGTTAAGCTTTACCCTTTTCAATTATAATTTTACATACTATCCTAGCTAGTAATATACTAATATGCCTACTTTAAATATAATTTTAAGCTAAGTTTCTTAATATACTTTATAAATAATATTAACCTCTTTAATCTATCTATTTTCCTTTTTTCGCTTATATTTATTATTCTTAATATCTCCTTATATATAAAAGTTAGTAGGTTATAAGTAAGATATTTAAGATTACTTAATAAAGAAGTAATTAATAATCTATTAATTATAAAACTTGATATAACCTTCCTAACTCCCTTATTATTTATAAGGTATTTACTTTTTTTTACTATTTCTACCTTAATTATAAAAGAGGATATTAGTAAGAAACTAAGACTAATTAACTTGAAGCTAGGTTCTAGATATATAGATATAGGCTTTAATAGTAAGCGCTATAAAATTAAGGTTAATAAGATAGTAATATAGGTATTATATTACTAGTTTTATTATATACTCTCTTATAAGGCTAATTATTTACTAGTCTAGACTAGAAGGGAGTAATATATATATTAAAGATAATAAAGAATATTATTATCTTATACCTTCTATTATAATACTATTTAAGCCTTTATATCTACTTAAAAACTACTATCTACTACCCTAGGTAAATAATATTTATCCTTACTATCTTCTTTATTATTACTTCTAGTAGTAATATCTAGATCTAGGTCCTTTATCTTATACTCTACTTCCTTAAGTACTAGATTCTCTCCTTATAAGCTATATAGAGTAAGCGTATCTAAGGTAGATAATAACCTAGAAATTCTAAGATACTTTATAAATAAAGGCTTTAGTAAATAAGTAAGGGAGGATTCTAATTAATATTATATATATTTATATAATCTTATAATTCCTTTATAGCGTATTATTACTATAATTATTCCTAGTTATTAAAATCTTTATCCCCTTTAATAGACGCCTAATATAAAATTTAGTATTAGCGTAATAATAATATTTAGTACCTAGATAGCATTATCTTTCCTAGTAAAGTTCCTAGGGTTAGTTATTATTAATAAAAGGTATTTAAGAAGCTCCGTTATAAGTACTATCCCTAATAAGGAAATAATAAAGGTATAAGTAGCTAGGTATTAATAAGGTATAATATCTCTTTATTACTATATAATAATCCTAGCGTATAGCTATATCTAGAACTTTTATTACTAATATTTATACTAATAGTTATCTAAGACGCTTATTTAATAATTATTATAATATATAAGGTTATACTCTAGGAACTATATCTAAAGCTATCTTATAATATTTAAACGCTAAGCCTAGAGGTAGATAGATATAACTAACTTCTATAACTATTTGCATGACTTTCCGTCAAATTCAATCCTCGTGCATCTACCTAGGAAACGAGTAGCTAAACTACCTCGAATGTTCCGCGGGTGCAGGATTCGTTGAGCCGGAGGTTTAAGCATGGTTATGCACTAAGGGCTGCTTGTTACTTCTTTCTTCCCATGCAATATTGCGCCTTGGCTCATCCAGCAGATTTAGACCGGGCAATACCTAGCGCAGGACATGGGTAGCCGCAGTCTACCCTCGACTTTTCAACAGATGCAGGCGAGACTATAGCAATGTCTCACCTTGCGTTGAAGATCTGTTCCACCTATGCAGCATTACACTCATCACTTCGGCGGGGTTGTTCATCATACGCCCCGATTGTGACGTGATACTGAGACATCAGGCCGTTCTGTCCAGCCTCTCCCGAAGAGCTAATAGAAATCACAACACAACAACAGGATCTCTTTGACTCATCTCAAAACCAGGGCGAGACTTAGGCGGTAACATGCATAATTGTCTCAGGTAAAGCGTCTTCAAGGCTTGGTGCATAACTGCCTGAATGGACCCCCTGCACCTGCGATCCATAGCCCCATAGCGTCCCCTCGACATTTCAATGTCTGCCTCCCCCTCGCCTCGTCTCCATTATTCGATAGCTGTCTCGTCTTCATTGCATACAAATTCGACGATCGTACAGGATCTTGTAAGTCCTATGGAGGTTGGAAACCTTGGCCCCAGCAATGCCTCTACTGGTGTGTCGAGTGGCGGAGACATCCAAACGACCAAAGGGAACAAACGCAAAAATCATCGCGGTGGCCGAAAGAAAAAAGGAAAAATGGGCCCTAAAGTGGGCAATAAACATACTTCCGCTGAGGACACGGACTTTGGTGCCCTAAAAAGGGACGGAGATAGTGTCGTACATGCGGATGCTGGCGACAAGTTGACCGCATCCCAGGATTTCCGTTCGTATTGCCCATCCTATAGATGACACGGTGCTGACCCTTTTTGCGTTTCAACCTCAGCAACATTCTACAAGGTCAAAGCAGCAGAAGGGAAAGGCCTCGGTGTCTTCGCTATTCGAGATCTCAAGCGCGGAACCCGAATCATGTGCGAGCGGCCCTTGATATACCTGGCTAAAAATAATGCAATGGACGCTCCTGCCGAGTTTGCAAAACTTTCACCAGACGAAAAAGCCTTGTTCCTATCACTTCATTGCCGGCCATTAGGCCCTCGTGATACCGCGAGAACAAATATCGTCCGTGCTCAGCAAGATCTACGACCAAGCGTAGCTGCTTTGTCCGTGGAAGAGCACATTAAGATCATGGCTATATACGAGACGAACGCATTCGGAGCAGGCGAGGGAAATGTTATCTGTCCTGAGGCATCACGCATCAATCATTCATGCTTGCCCAATGTCCATCACTACTGGAACGATAACATTGGGCGAGAAACAGTACACGCAGTCAAGGATATCGCAGCTGGCGAGGAAATCTTGACAACGTACATCCAAATATGCCGTGATTCCGCTGAACGCAAGAAGCAGTTGAATCAGTACGGGTTCACCTGTGATTGTCCAGCGTGCGATGACTCCACTGCCTTTGGCAGGGAAAGCGAGAAGAGGCGTAAACGCTTGTTCCAGCTCGACCAGGGTTTGGCCATGCACAGTACCCTGCCAGTGTTTAGTCCTTTCCGCAACGACAGAAAAGCTTTGGACGCTGCGCTTGAGTATGCGGAGCTGCTCCGTGAGGAAGGAGTAGGGAACATGGAATTGACTCGAAGGTTTGTTGGGCTCTGGTACCACAGCTCGGATGAATAAGGAGAAGCTGACAGCTACAGTATCCGAGAAGCGGCAAGTTTCAGCGCCAGCATTGGCAATTTGGTGAAGGCTTGTGAATGGGCAGAGAAAGCTCTGGAGATGACTGTGTGCTGTACAGGGATAGATTGCGAAGGATATAAGAAAGACCAAGAGTCGATGCAGGACTTTGTGGTCAGACGCGATAGACGCCAAAGAATTTGCGTCTGACATCGAGAATCTGCATGAATATCCTACCGGCGCCGCGACGTCGTATTCCCTCTATGTCTGTTTCAGGAGCTCCCTCTTTCGCTCTTTGACCCTTCGATCTAGAAGTCGTTTGGCTTCCTCATATTCGTCGTAGATGGGCTGTCCTTTGCACGATAGATGAAGTTGAACTGTTTCCAAACACGCAGGAACAGTTCATCCGGCGGCCGCGAAGCTCCTGGACTTCGCTATGCTCACGTATCTACGCGCTCTGTTTCTCCATCAGCTCTTTCGGTCAACGAGGGTCGATCAGTCAGCTCATCCAATTAGCCGATCAGATCAACTTTATCCGAGGCCACCTGCCCCCATATATGGCTTGGGTATCGTAGCGGATCATGCGCGAAAGGTAGATTTTATCTACCTCCCTTGCGTTTCTCCGTCTCGTTTTCTTCCTGCCGGCGGGTTTTCTGCTCTTCCGCCAAGATCCTACTGTCCAAGGCGTGTGGGCCCGGGCAACACACCGGATGGCCGAAGGCGCCACCAACGCAGATGAGACAATACAGCAGACTGGTCTCGTAGCAACCCGGAATGTCCTCACGATACTCAGATTCCCCGGGTCCCTCAATCTGACTGCCCGTAGCTCCATATCCTTCTTCACTTCCGGCTGATCCTTATTGACTGCCAAGTCAATTCCTTGTGCATTCGTTCCTGAACAATCTCTGATCTATATAATTAATTATTACTCTAATAAGTTTATTAATATCTTAATAGTCAAAGAGCTGTAATTATAAGGTAATTATATTACTATTAGAGATAGTAAGTACTTAAAGATTAGTAAGGTCCCTTGAATGGGTCTTTCCTTCGCCTCACATCGTGCCTTCCCTTTTCTCGGGCCTTCCCGTGCGTAGGTATTGACGACTTAGCTGCCACGAGATTTCCTCGCTTCATTTACTGCGCGAGAAGGGTATAACGGAATCATTATTCACTAAGACGATTTTCGGTACTTTATAAAACTTGCTCTGCTATCGCCAACGAGGTGCTTTTTTGATCATCGATATGTCATTGATATATCATTGATATGTCGTTGATTCATCGTTGATTCGTCGTTGATTCGTCGTTGGTTCGTCGTTGATTCGTCGTTGATTCGTCGTTGATTCGTCCTGGTTTTAAAAGCATCTGCTTTTCTTCACTGGACTTGGATTTACCACCATATCACTTATTCAGCATGGGGTTATGCGACAGATACCGGAGGGCGTTCCTCAGCTTTCTTAGTTACCGCGATTATGCTGTAGCATGTGAGCTGCTCAGTCCTCCCTAGATGAATACGCTGGGAAAGGCCTCCGACGTTGCAACCCTCAGGCAATATCTCGTGTCGCAAGCGAACAAGCAAGAAGAATTGGCAGAATACAAGGATGTGAGCACTTGCCAGGGGACCTGGTCGAGAATTCTCGATGTGGCGAGCCGAACTCTGAGCATGACGGAGACATGACGATAAACAAGGCTATGGTAAGTTGTAAACAGTCGCAACAATGTAAGTTCCCTGGATGCGCACGTAATGATTATGAGAAAGGAATCAAGCGTTCAGCAGTAGGGACAAGGCACGAGAGGAACAATAATACTTGAATAGGCGGGCCCGTGCTATTAATCACGCATGCAAAGCATCCAATCAAACAGCATACACTCACCAGCGAGTACTCGGAAGAAATGACTCTCCCGAAGCAAGGCAGACTTCGCGTGATTTTGCCGTGAACCCATCCCAACGGGAGGACGTTTCCCAGGCTTCGGAGACCGACCAGCTCTCGGCGTTGCATCCTCATCAGCTATAGCATTGGCTCGGGTCTCTCTATTGGTTGGCTTTGCTGGGGTCGTGGGCATATGTCTGGTTGAGCGATGTGGCATCTTCCCAAGAGAAGTGTCCTTCTTTTCTGCTTCGAACTCATAATGTTGCCAGCCGTAGATCCTAGCGCTTCGCTGGGCGTGAGCCGTCGACTTCTTGTTGGGCAGACCGTTTGCGGGAAGGAGCTTCGGGCACGATCGCGTTGATCCAGGCGTGAATTCCGGGGTCTAGAAGGGGGCTTCTCGCTCGCTGCAGCTGGCGTTTCGTGAGTCAAGGTGCTGGAGTGAGTGGTGAGAGTGGGTAAGGCATGTTTGCCGAAAGAGGCTAGGTCGAACCACGGGCCGATGGTCGCGTGGGGCAACCGCAGCCTTCGCTCGTACCACCAACAACAACAACAACAGCATCTTAGATATTCATGCGTCTAGCGGTGGCACACACTATTCTAATTTCTTTACGGAATGGATGAGAAGACCCAGAGCGACATTAGCAGTATCAATGTTTGGCTCGAGAGCCAACCGGACCTGCCCGAAGATTACATATTTGAGTGGCCTCCATTAGACCAGAAAAAGTCTTCCAACCAAGCGAAGTCAACACGCCGACACAAACGCCAACGGCTAACGGAGGTCTCCGGCAATGTTACACACTCAGCTCAGCAGGTATCCAGTCGGAAATCGCGATCCTCTGGTGGTAGTCCTCCCCCAACGACCCCAACCCGCCATAGGCGTTCAATGAGAACACCTCAAAGTCTCGCCGGCACCGTCCCCCCGATTGCTGGCATGGACGCTTTAGAAGAGCAAGACGCAGAGCAAACACCAAGCTCCGCTGAATCGGAGAGAAGCCTCAGATAGTGGAGAATCTCGCGTCTCCAAGAGTTCTAGATCTCAAAGCCCTACCAAACGTTCAGGGGCACTTCAATTCGCCGAGATGCCGATCGATCCAAGGGCTTGGGATACAACCGTTATACCTACCGAGTTGAAAGAGTTGGTCAAGGATATGGAGCGAATCGGTGAATGGGTTGGGGTCATACCATTAGCAGTCAGGAACAAGTTTGAAGCGATTGGGAAGACTATTTACGATCATCAATACGCGAAAGATGGTGGGATAGACGGAGAAATAGAGACGGAGACGGAGACGGAGACGGAGACGACGGCAAAAGTGGCTGGAGGTTTGGGCAATGACCAATTCCGGGTTTTTGTTTCCAGGATCCATCGGGCATCGCACGAGTGTCTTACGGGGGCTGCATCCGAGCCGGCATGGAATAGCGAGGTTCATTCGAGCGTCCTCCGTCTGGCTTTGGAAGGTTACTGGGAAGGGAACGAAATTTGGTCTCAAGATATCAGCTTGGCCCGCATATCAAACAAACCACTGGTGCCATGGAACGTCACCACTGGGGCAATGCAATCGAAAATGGTGGATTATGCCATTGTCATCAACCCCAGTCGAAATTTCACCCCTGATGCCTTCAATTCTCTCCACAACCATATCGTTGAGAAGCTTAGGGGCGGAAGCGGCGATCCTAGTATCAATCAAGCGACGGCCGAATGGGTCCGCTTCAAGCCCATTGGCGTCAACATCGAAACGAAGAGAGGCGCTGTGGGGGAGGACGAAGCCCACGTGCAATTGGGCACATGGATCCCAGCACAGTACACCCGCCTACGCCAGCTTATGACGCCTCAGGCCACGGGCAAATTGCCTAGCTTTCCCGTGCTATCTGTTCAGGGACAGCGTTGGTTGCTGATGATTGCCTCCTTACGTGATAATGGGCACCATGATATTGATTAAGCCGTGAAGGAAACGAAAGTCGAGGTCGACAAGACCGCCACCGTATCCCCACGCAAGGAGCAAAACGAGAGTCGCCCTTCGCAGAGCGCAGGACGCGGATATTGCGATTATCCAGCATGGCGCGCTGCAAGGACTTGGTGGCATTAGAAATGTGTGGCGTATCGCGGTCTTCGTTCTCATGTGGATTGAAACCCGAGTAGCAGATGATGTGGCCTTCATCCTTGTCCATGCCTTCATAACCACCTACCCTATGATTAGTATACGATCCTATCTTCGGGCATGGACTGAACTTACCGCCTACCACTATGGATTTGGCTCCATCCCTCGCACCGCCTGCGATGCCGCCCATCGACGAACCATAAGCACCGTCACGTAGCGCGCACGCCTGATATGGCCGCCAATGGCCAACTTCTGGCCCGTCATGGCCGAAGTTGTTGTAGTCAAGCTTGAGTGTAGCATCCTTGATCTTGGGACTTCCACGGGGGCCGCGAAGTATATATATTTAGGGATTTTCCATGTCGAAGGGGTGATACTAGATAGAGGCACTGGCAGAGATTTCCGAAGCCGTACGCTTTTTGCTCGAACACTTGATGCTGGTAGCCTTGTCACCAACCTTCGTTGTACTTGAGGTTGCGATGACAGAAGTAGGTGGAGGATATCGACTTCAAAGTCATCTGTCAAGACTGTCCCGAATTCATGTACCGCTACTGCTTCACACCTGGTACCGGAAAAGTTTTAACGGTAAGGATCAATCGCAGCGGGATGGTAATCAAATCCCAAGTCGACTCGAAGTCCAGCTGCTTTGGCCCCACTGGAAACTCCACTAGCACCATAGAATGCGTCCGCGAACTTGTATCGCGGCTTGCTTGGATTATAATAGCGTGGGTCGATGAAACTTTCTTCTCCCGTCTGCCACTCCTGACACGCACTACCCTCAATCGTCTCCCCTCGGAAATTGCGTCTCATTTCCTCATCGTCTATATATATAGCGTGACCTTCGTCTGCCTCGTGATCCTTGCGCATTTGTATGCAGCCCTCGTATTGTCTCGTACGACAAATTAGCTGCCCGTTCTGCATGATGAAGTCCTTGCCTTGGCTTCTAAGATTGGGATCGGCTTAACGAAAGCTGAACGTAGGAAAGTGTTTGTTGATTACTACTAATGTGCGGATTCGTAAAACATCTGATGGTGGGATAATCTTGATGCTTAAATGGAGCTCTAGCAACACAATGACTTCGTTCATCTTGAATTCGAGTAATCCCCCAAGATATCGGTTCCATCAAAACTTGATCCCACTCAGGGAGACCAATTGGGTTGCATGATCTGGGATGATAGTAGTGATATAGAGGAAGTCCCCATCCAGAAGTTCTGCCGTCTCACCCGGCTTGTAGGTTCTCCCATCGAAGCTCCAGGTATCTAGTCGCGGAAGATTGTTTGGAAAGCCTCCACCTGTACCCGAAGGTACTATTCCAGTAAAGATGATATCTGGCGTGCTACGATGATGATAGCGACGGAACGCTCCTGGGATTTATGAAGCGATCTTCAAAGTCATCGCCAAGGAACGTTCCGTCGCTATCATCATCGTAGTCTTGATCAAGGTTAACGATGTTCGGTTCGCCGGTCCCAAAATTGAAGAGCAGAGGGCTGTTGTCGCCGTGCTAGATAGATATATATACATATATATATAAAAGCTTCATTGGAGGTTTATTGTAGATACGAGATTCCATATCGATGATGTGAATATGAGACAAGAGCGACAGCGAGCGACAGGATATAAACGAAGTGAGGGAAGCTAGGAGCCATAAGGTGAGAACCAAGAAGATAGGGGGAGGAAGGGCGGATCCAAAATGCAAAGATGAAGTGAGGTAAATGTAAAAGGGTACTGAGGACTCCCTTAACCCTGATTCAAGCGCGCCAGCAACGACTTGCTTAATATGATGGATTGTTAGAGGTTTGAGCGTGCGATGTAATGTCAACCCTCAGAGGAGATATGCCCCTGGAGTGGAGGGCGTCTGAGCGGTCTCACTGTGGCATTGATAAGGTTTCCCAATCTCCGCAGCCATCGACCCTGTCTTCTGATGCATACGTGAGCTCACTGCGGGTTTCAGACGCACTGTTGTGGGTAGGCGAGTCTCATTCGGGTGGTGGCCTCTCTGACCAAGCGAGAAGCAAACCAGCAGCTAATTTGAGAGATGATCCAACATCGAGACGATTGGTGTCCTGCGGTGACGTTGTACTGTCAGAGAGCCATGCTTTCCGGAGTGATGTTCCAAGAGCAACGGTCACTGGGCGCGCGATACTATTCCCCACGATCTTCCACTGTTCGCTAGGTAACCCCATGAGTACATCGTTGTCATCGAAACCTTGTGCGCGCCGAGCTTCCATTATGGTCAGAAGCCTCTCGTCATCCCAGTGGAGGATAGTTCCACCAGAAGCGCCGTTAGGATGCGGTGCGGTCAACACCGTTGGCATCAATGCGTTTCGTCGCACACGTTGCCAATATGTTGAGCGTCTCTTCCTTCCCATGTCATCGTCCCAATTGTAAGTATCGACCTGTGCCTGAGGAATGTAACCCTTGTCGCATGCGTTTATGAAGGTCGGTCCGCCAGGGAATCGCGGCAGGTAAACCTTTGGTGGCTTCCGCTGCGGTGATATACTTGAATGGAGTTGAAGTCGTGTAGCGAGAACTCGCGCGCAGTCCATTGGCCAGTGTTGCAAGACTGGCAGAACAGACGTTATCCGGGTGTGAATGAGTGTGAGGGGGCTCCGGAAGCGGTGTCATATCTGGGCCAGCTATGGAGATAAAGACGCGACTTCGATTTTGCGGACTCCCAAAATTCCAAGCATCCAAGCCGGAGGTTCGGACTTGATAACCCTATCACCAATGCTAGAAAGGAATGAGGTCGATTCTTAGGGTGGGCTACCCAACCCTTCGCCACCCATACCATGTTTTTCTTTGCCGCCACCGATCACGCCCTTGTCTCCTAGAGGCTTGCGTTGACCAGCAGCCGCTGCGTTGGACGAGGAGGTTAGTGCCTGGAGAGTCGATTGAGATTGAGAGGCATTACGAGCGTTGTAGTCGTCAGGGCGTAACGCATTTTTATATATATGTCGTAACACTTGACAGTGATCGGGAATTGCGAAGAAAACAAGGGCAAAGCAGTCCAGACTCAAGATGTATCAGGGAAACAAGGGCAAAGTGGTCCAAACTCAAGTCCTTATCAATGTGGAGGTGTTCAGCTGCCAGCTCTTAGGTCTCCTACCAGCAGAAAGCTCATTCAAACCAGCACCGATAAGTTCGACCCATCTCTACGGTCTACAGACAAGAAGGGCATGGGGGTGCGAATAATAAATGCGCGATGATTTCTTTTTTCATGGGGCGACAGGACTGACAGAGTGGTTGGAAAGTACGCGATGGTTTCTTAGGGTTAGGGTGATAGGACTGACATGGTGGTTAATGAATGCGCAATGATTTCTTTTTGATGGGGTGGCAGGGGGAAATAGGCTCCCGCCGCTCGCGGGATGCCTCGATTTGCGCTCTACATCACGAGTCAATAACCCTTCAAGACCCTTACATACCTGTTCTCCCTCATCCCAGTCCTCGTCATCCTCGCTTGTATTGTGTTCTGGTTCGCTGGGGTCTATATCACTAGGTAGCGACTTAGGCTTAGGCTCTTTGATGTCTGAATCACACCGATCTTCCCCCTCGGACTCCTCATCGGTCCCTACAGGGCTGGCAACGGCGCTCGGCTGGCCTGTTTGGAAAGGGAGATGGCCATGAAGGAAGAGAATCCGACTCATATAGATAAGCGTTGAGAGGTATACGGTATATGGACGGGGGCGTAGGATCGTCTCGGACTCGTAGAGGATGCCGGAAGTCGGTATCGAAGGGGAAGAGGCCGGGACCGGCAGGAAGCTGGCTACTGGCCCGGCCCCAGAGACGTACACAATGTAAGATATGGATTTCTTGAATCACGGAAAGTTCTCTGCTGAAGTTTCGGCCGCGCACAATATCTCAACTTGCTTATCGACAAGTATGGTCTCCGCATTGTACCCAAGAAGAAGCCGGTCATCGGCCTTGACGATCTCTACCTCCTCCTCTACACACACTGGGTCCTTGATGATTGGACGTACCGTGATGAGCGTCAGCGGGTTCAGGTGGCCGCCGGGCTTCTCGCGGCCGTATTTTGAGGTTGCAGACCGTGCTCATTGTTCGATACCCAAGTGAAATTCGACTAGAGTCGGACGAGGCGGCCGATGATCTTGCTGGCCCGAGTGACACGAAGGATGAATTGGACGATATTGATATAGACACAGGCAAGGATCCAAAGCGCAAGCCCGTCAGCGACCCCGTGATGGTCGTCGATCCTGACTGCATGGTCGATAGCGATTCCAGCACGGCTTATGACGGTGACAGCGACAGCGACAGCGATTCCAGCACCGCCTGTGAGAATGATGGCGACAGCGATTCCAGCTCGGTGTATCTTCAAGACGACGACGACAGCGACACCGACGACGACTGTGGTGCTGGGCCGGAGAAGACTCGGGCGTTCCTGTACCGGCACTTCACCATCGCCATCGTTCCCAATGAGACTCCTGGGAAACCTAACATGGTCTTTATGAAGGCCACGCTTCTTCATACCAAAGGCGAAGATAACAACCCACGAATGTAAGCAACGCTGGCTTTCTCCTGGACCATGTTCCATCACCAATCTATGTGCATCCAGAAAGACGTTGGTCATCGATGGAGAAGATGACGATCCTATATTCTCCCTCCTCGATCACCTCATCTCTCTTGCGGTTGACGATGACGCCTTCGAAGCCGAGTCGGCGAAAGACGTGCAGAATATGTTTTGGGTGAAGATGCCGCCGGGCAAGCAAAGCCTGACGTTGAAATGGAAGCGCCGCGTCTTGGATCGTCCGGTCTTCCGAGAACCTTTGCGGGGCGTGGGTGAGGCTGGGACATCGCCGACCGAGCCTCTGCGTGCCAGCACGGTGATCCGCTACCTCAAGAGACTGGGAGAAAAGGCGGGCTTCCAACATGCTTTCACCTGGTACGGGCTCCGACGTGGCCCCTTGAATGTTGTTAACCGTACGTCTACCCTTTTGTCCTTGACTTCGAATGTTTTCTCGTGGAGATTATGCAACCGCTGACTTCATCCAATGTCATCAGACAAAGCTCCCGCTTCCGTCCGAGATCAGATCTTTGACCACAAGCCGGGCACGATTTCGTGGTACCTGGACGAAGAGGTCCAATTTGATACCGAGACCTGCTATTTAGGGCGCCCCTCCAACGACGTCGTCCAAAAGGTGGCCCGGCTTGCCAGCCTCACGGCCGATGCGAGCGCACCGACCGAGCTGTCGTCGGAGCAGAGGACGAAGCTAAGCCAACATCCTAAGGCGATCCGGCTCTGCCAAAGAAACAAAGCTCTTACTACCCAGATCCATGCGGCCGATTATCGACCTATCAGTACCGCCAAAGGCACGTGCCTCTTTGAGAAGAAGAAGAAAGCCGAAGCCCGCTTGAATTGTCTTAAAACCATTACGAAACGACATGATCGAGAAAGCCCAGAAACGACACTGCATGAAAGCCGATACCTTTGCCTTCGACTCTCAATTTTCCGCCGCCGGAGCCCCTCAAGCATCCTCACGAGACGCACCCTGCGCAAAGCCGACCGAATATCATCTTCCCGAGCGAGCGGCAGTGGTTCGCTTGACGTGTGCGCCCGCTGATGGCCTGACGGAGCAGGGAAAGCTCACCCGGTAGATCAAAGCGATTGAAGCCAGAGCCGTACAGTTCTAGACTTTTCCTCCATTCAAAATCAATAATATTGACATGTGCCCTTCGTGGAGCCAATCAATCAAATTTGCCGCAAAGCAGTTCTGCTTAATCTTCTGCTCTTTTGTGGGCTACGCAGACTTGCTGACCACAAAAGCGCCAGTATTAGGATCATGGAAAGGCTTGTCTATCGCTAAGCATTCCCCGTAGTTGTTGGCTCACATGTGCTTCCATATCTAGTCGTCCTGTCACAGCATTACTAATAGAGTCCAAGAAGGCTGAGTCTTGACGCTCTAGCATCTCGTTCATCACAAAGATTACTGCATGGCGAAGTTTAGCCTCGGCATCTCCAATGTAGCCTGCAGAATTTAGCACCCATCTTTAGACAGAATTTCGCGATGAAAATGGGTTAGTCATTGGCGTCTTACTTCTAAGCTTTGTAACACAGAAGTCCTTATAAACAATCTGCATAATCTTGCCGTATTTTATTACCTCAGGCAAGCTGTCGTAAGCTATCACTTTAGTCTTTAGCGGGGAGCATTTCTCTCTATCGTCGTCTAGATATGTCAGCTCAAGTGGTGCGTCCAGAGCACAGAAACGAACTCGAGAAGGTATTTGCTCTGAATGCCTGTATAATGGCGACCTCTTCCTTTGGGCCAGGAAGCAGCGCTATAAGATTGGCTGCAATAGGCAGTGTCCAGCACGACCCAAAAATCTCTGCAACATCAACTGCTACCCGTAATTTCTCGTTGCTTTTATCCGAGCTTTCAGTCTGGCATAAGTCCTTACGGAGGTTGATCACCGGATATACCCAAGGGGGCCTTCGGCAAGTTTCCCAGAATGCAAACTCCTTTAATTCGCGCCGTAAGTTATATAAGCCTTGATTGATCATCACCTGAGCTGAAACGATTTGGCATTTGCCTTCAATCTTCAATGCACCTTGGGATAGGTATTCTCCAAAGTACATATCCTTCCTTAATCGAAGGCCTTTGAAGTCCTCTAGGTCTGTATTAAATGGGGAGTATACCTGAATAAGGTCCATGTCTCGAAGGAAAACCGCCTTAGGGAAATTGGTAGTGTCGATGATGCAAAGAAAGATGTCGTCAAATGCCGATCCATTCCTGGAATTGGCGTGGAGGTGGAACATGTATATAAGCGCAAATAACAACGAGCTAGTCCATGAGACAAAGTTATCTTCGAGACCTTCCCTCCAGCGGAGATGTGTATTGAGCATATCTGCCACTTGCTCATTGTCTTGCCTCGCAAAAATATCCACTCTACTCTTTTCAAGGGCAAATCTGGCGTCCATGGACTTTGTCCAGGACGTGTCAGTCATACCACATGACTTCGGCGTGAATACTCGGAACAGGTAGCGAGGGATGTCATTGAACTTCTCTTGGAGCCGCGCTTTATCGCCGCTTGGGCAAAATAAGAGATACTCAGGACCCGAAAGGCTTAGAGCCTGAAGCGCGTCAGCTATATTTGAGAACGCCATTATTTGGACTTCCGGAGGAATGTGATGGATGATCTCTTTAATAGAATCTTTACAGATGGCGGTATTGGATGCCCAACTACAGGGGGCATGATGATTGGGAATGAGGGGACGGGAGGCACACGTCTTTATTGCCGCTGGTGAGCTGTAGGATGGTGTTACGAACAGGCCAGCAGGAGGTGTGGTGGTTGGCAGGTAATGGAGCCTTGGTGGCGGCACAGCTTTGGGGCTACGACAGTAACCTATCTTGTCCATGAGTCATCGGGATCATCCGCCGCCCGCCTGTAACATATCGTTTTACTTTTAGATTGGCAATCACTAACGTCCGTCCCTGGGTCGCGAGACGCACCCCGTTACGAGACAAACTATAGGTACTTTGGTTTTGCATCAGTCTTGTTTTGCGGCCAATCCTGAACACTCCTGAGGCCGGCTACCGGAAAATTGCAGTCGTATCGTCGCCGCCTCCCTGATTTGCGGCGAGCCTCCTTTTCGTAGCGTAACAGCACTCGTCCATCATAGCTCCACCATCAACTTTATGCCATTGTCGGAACTCATAGATGACCCTCATCCGAGTCTTAGAATTCTACAGGAATATTGAGAAGTCCTCGTCAGCCTGTCTGGCGCCCCTCATTCATGCAATATCGCACGCTGATTGGTACTTTCCAATCAAAGCGGTACGATCCTGGTTAGTATAAAACAAGCCCCCAGCGTCTCACGTTATGATAGGCGTGTAATTTAACCTACGAAAGCTAACCAATCTGCGACTGTGGCTGGTAAGCCTGTGGCTGGGCTGTTCTGACGAGCACAGCAGTCCGAAAGTGCCATCGCAGACTCAGATAGCGAGGAGCCGAAAGGCGGACTGAATCTCACAGCGAAGCTCTAAGACGTTCCAGCACAGTGACGACGGCCACTCGCCGCTACCGCAGAAAACCCTCTATGTCAGCTTTTTGTCAATCGCAAATGCACGTTCGCTCGGCCGTTTGTGTGTGTTGTGTACATCAAAGCATATATCGTACTCATCCTTTTTGTCGGTATTCAGAGAGGCATTTATGTCACCGCCATGGCTGAAGTAGCTGCCGTCATCGGACTCGTTGCCTCAATCGCCTCTCTTGTCGATCTCACGGCCAGAATCGTCTCTCGACTGCACGAGTTCACCTCCAAGTCCTCAGAAGTCCCCGAGTCGCTCCGTTCTCTGTCGACCCGCTTACCTTTGTTGACGATAACACTCCAACACATCCAGTCCCAGGAAGAGGATGGCCGCTTTCCAGATGATGTGACGAAAGCCCTGAAAGCAGTAGTCGACGACACTTTCAAACAAATGTCCGATATACAGATATCTCTGTCCAAGGTCCTCCCATCAGATAGTGCTTCGAAGCTTGAACGAGCGTTGAAAGCGTTAAAGAGCTTGGCTAAGGAAGATAAAGTACAGCGAGCATTAGAGAAGATATATGGGAACAATGATATCTTGGCACTGTATCAGACGACACGGCATATCGATACGGGTGACCGCATCCTAGAAGCAATGTCGAAGCTGAATATCACACCACGGACACCACCGTGCCCTTCGTCGATCGTGGAGCCGTCGTTGATCAGCTCCATCGAAAATGCGCCTTGCCGGCGTCTTGGACGGCGCTCGTGGGCTTGGGCGGGGTCGGGTAAGCGGAGACAAGCAGGTGCAAATACAGCGGATCGAAGTACTGACTTCGGGCTAGAAAGTCGCAGCTCGCTATCGAACTCGGCTATCGAACCAGAGAGCAATCGCCCGGGACGTGGGTGCTCTGGGTACATATGCCGGCAGCACAGCACGGTTCGAGCAGAGCTTTCGGGCTATCGCCGATTCTATCGAGATTCCTGGGCGGCAGGATCCCAAAGCAAATGTCTTCCGACTTGTCCACGACTGGTTACGCGGCGGAAAGAGTGGGCAGTGGTTGCTTATCCTTGATAACGTCGACGATCCTGATCTCCTTCCCGAGGCTGGAGATGTTGGTCAGCGAGGACAAGGGGCCAGGGTGGATGGTGAACCCCGGCAGTCCATGTCAGCGTATCTCCCTCGGAGCCAGAATGGGTCGATTCTGGTCACCAGTCGGAGCAAAGCCGTCGCATTGAAGCTGGTGGAAGAGAAGGATATTGTGGTAGTGCAACCGATGGCTCCGGCGCAGGCGCTGACACTGTTCGAGAAGAAGCTGGGGTCGCTCGGTCAAGGCGATGACACCGCGGAATATCCCCTTCCACTTATTTACTTCAGCGTTCTTCACAAATTCAGCCCCCAGATTTTTCCAAACTCCCATATCTCCCTGAACCTCAAAGCATCTGGCCGCAGTAAGGAGTGTTGGATGTGGAGCATGTGCAAGATACGGGATCCCCTTTCTTCTAGCATGAAAGGCAAACGTTTATTTCCGGAGCTACGCGTCTTACTCTCACAAGCTCTCCAGGTACGTAATATTGAAGAGGCTAGGGACATCTTTCTAACTCAGTGTAGGAAACGGACGAGATAGTACTACACAAGATTCAATCTGCGGATCAGCCAGATATAGCAACCCTAAAGAGAGTCCCTAGATTCTTTCTCCTCATGGTCGGGACAAGCCTGGGTCCAAATAGGCTTCTAACCTTGCTATCTCTGAATTGGGCCAACGCAGAACTAAAACTTGGCCTTGATTTCGAAAGACTTTGGAGAGCCAAGTTGACCAGTACAAATACCATCATGTTTATCACCGAGTGTCTGATATCATGTGCTGCGTCCCCCGATTTCGAAATTGATCTTGCAGAGGTTGAGGACTTAGTAGTCCCCACCATGCGCCACGTTGAATTGTGCAATGGACAGCATCTGGCGGCGCAAGTCAGTTTTCATGAGATTGTCAACTGAATCTGGCTGTACGTGAGATTGGGTGTCTATGTATGGAGGCAGCATTACGCGTTTGCTTGCGTATGGCCCTAGTGAACTCCTCGACCATTACCAGCACAGAAATGACCGTCTCCAACATGATCCAAGCAATCGACAAGCTGAGGAGGCCTATAATATCCAAAGCGAGAAGGAATTAGTGACGCTGGAATAGTCGATGTGCACTACTATTGCTGGTCTGTTATATTAGGTAGGTAAGGAGTTCACGCCATGGATGCGTCAGGGTAAATATGGCGACTATGACTTTGCCTATGATGATGATGACTTTGATTATGATCATGAACCCATGAAAGACCTCACGGCTTGCGATAAGGAGTGCGGATATTGCGGAAATTGTGATTACTAGGGTGCCAGTGCTCCTAAAGATTGATGGAGTTTGGCAACAGGAGCGCTTTAACAAAATGTCAAGACTTCAAATAAATGAGCTTGAAGACGAGGCCGCTTCGGACGGACACTTTGCCTGCAATAATTCCAATAGAGGATTCCAAAAAGAGAATACCTTGAAAATGGTGAGATCTTTATGCATGTCTTAGCATTTACTATACACTTTTCCTCCCACATCTAAGAGATTTTGCTGATGACTCCAAGCACCTCAACTCCAGCGTCCATCGCGGCACGAACGTAGCATGCCCTTTCTATAAAGCAGCTTTTACCTCAGCCAGCGGCCTTTCGCACCACCGCGAAAGTGGCTCATGCTCACGAGCCAAGAACCTCAATCGAGGGATAATTTACCGGGAAATCAAGAAGCGCGATCCTGGTAGCCTAGTTTCAAAGAAGCTGCTCACATACCCCGACTTCACCCCCCAGAACATCGCGACAAATGCCGCATGGAACGGCTACGGCTATGAGTGCTACCTCTGCCACCGAGAGTATGACACCCTTCAAAGTCTAAATCAACATCTGAATTCGCCGACACACAGCGAGATATTGTATTATTGTCCGAATCGCAAGTGTAACCACGAGCTTAGCGTCGCTTTTCAACCACCTTGAAAGCGAGTGCTGCAAGTTTGTGCGGTTCGAGAAGGTTCAACAGAACGTCCATGGATTCATCACGGGACGACAGAAGCTCCTGGGTTTCGCATAGTCGGGTTTCTTGAAGAGATTGAGACAAAGGGTTTTGATGTGGCATACATATGAGCAGCCATTGGTGTGTGCAACATTTTAAGCTCTTTTATTATACCTAGTCATCCTTTAGAGCGGTCAAGGACTGATATCATCAGGCGGAGGTTTGTATTTACAGCTTCGATAAACTTTGAGCAATCGTCACATGGAGGACGGCTTACAAGAATTGTCGCCTGCTTAAGTAAGATGGGTGGCTTTGCCCGCTATAAAAGTTCCTGCTCCTCGCACTCAATAAGGACGTGCTTGCTGATGAAATATGCTTCTCTGCATGGCTCGCAAAAAATTGTCCTTCTATTCCTCGGTCTCGGTGCTTCTCGATTTGAAGCTGATGACCGACAGTTATAGAGATTCTTATAACCTCGTCTGTCCACTCTCTTCCCGACACAGTGACCTTTGTCTCTCCATGACTCCAGCCGCTCATGGCCGCTATTAAAGGGTAGTTTGATGGGCGCTGTAGAGATGTAATAGTTTTTCACTCATTTGGAACATGAAATTCTGCGATTGGTGCAATAAGTTCAATAGTTCCTCGATCTATCTTTTTAAATGAGTGGGCCTGAAATGCTTGATCGTGTGTAGGTACTCCTACACTCGGAAAATCTTCCGAATCCTTTAGCAACTCGAAGATCACTCTCCGATCTTGATTGGCAATGAAAGTGACTTCTCGGTACACCTGAACCTCTCCACCGGAACGCTGATAGCGCTCTTTGTCATTTCGCAGGGACAGCCCCGCAAGTTCGGCCGCCTGACGGCCATGAATGTCGCAAAGATTCCTGTTTGCACCATGTTCCAGAAGATGTTTGACATTATCGATTCGTCCCCAAAGCGCTGCTTCCATCAGGAGGGACCTTCCGTCCTTGTTTTGATGGTCGGCATTTGCTCCATGGTTAAGCAGAAGCTTTATAATCGCGGGATACCTCTCGCAAGCCGCTAAATTCAGTGCTGAATTGCCCTCCTTATCAATGCCATGTAAAACAATCTTAGCCTCAGGGCTGGAACGTATATAATCTTTAACATATTCGTAATCTCCAAATGTTATCATCCGGCTCAAAATATGATCAAACCTCTTTAAGGTGAATGTATCATCTGATGTAGACGCCGAAATATCGTATCCTCCGTACCGATTGTAATCATTTTCGTAGCATTCTTCCAACTTCTGCTATCTGAGGATCCACCCAGATTCGGTTGAGTTCATCTAGGGCCTCTTCAATCGGTTCCACTTCTGACTCTGACGCCTTTGCTCCGAGCGCGACAAAGAAGCCGCTAGATTTGTTAATTTTGTATGCTACGATACTTTTGTGCGTTGAGAATGGGTACGCAAAGCGATAAGATGGAAATGACAGAGAGGAGTGGTAGTTGCAGTGAGGGGCGCGGAGGATACTGGTATAGCTGCCACCGAAACCGTGAGTATGAATATTGGTGCAGAAAGGACATTGCACATAGACAGTGTAGGCGTTCCAGTGCTGAACTGGAGCCAACGGAATGGTTGTGGTTTCAGACGGAGCCATAACTTTGTAGATCTTGTCACTGTTCGGAGGTTGGAGTTTGATGTGTTCCAAATGTCTGCACGAGCGGAAAGACCGCGCATAGCCACACATCTGTCAGCCACTGCAAGTAAATTACTACGTAGACTTCGCCACTTCCTACAGGATCCGTTTGACGGCTGCCTAGACAGCCCCGCCCCGGCGGGTGACAAACTTATCTGCTAGAGGAGCTTGCTATACACGCCCCAAGAACACCACCGAAGTCTGTATTGATTTATTTTTTTATTCTTCTAATATTATTGAATTTACGAGATCATTGGCATTTTTAGAGAGTTTACCCCTGGTTAAAACCGAGAAAACAGTAGGACTTCGCATTTTATCCCCAGTACTAGCAGATGCTTTTGTCACCTGGTAGCCGTCCCGCCTTGCCAAAGCAACCCTAAGCAGGCACAACTTCCTTATGCAATGACCACATTGAGTAGTCCACCCGCAACGATATAATGTTTATCGTATTGTATTCCAATTGTCACCGAATTCCAATTGTTTCCTGAGCACATAGCCCCCGTTATGAATCATGTGTTGGAATTCATGTCGGGTCAACCTCGGTAATTACCAATCAAGGGGGTCTTGGCAGACTAGAAAAGATTTTCTTGTCTGCGTTCTATTCTCATAGCTATCATCATAGTCATTAGTTATCATCACATACATGCACATCACCCAAGACACGTGCAGATGACTCATTAGGTCCTCATACAATTTAACAGAAAAGAGCACCAAGTAAATGGTTCCCCTCGGCGCAGCAGACTAGCTTGCTTTTGAATTTCAACGACCTCGATCTGGCCGATATCCTCTTTCGAGTCTATAAGAAGATGTTCCAGCACGAGAACATGAGGCTACTATTCTCTGATATCAGCCTGCAACGTCTGAAGAAAAATGCCCGTCCTCGCTATCACCGAGGAAGTCTTGCTGCGTTTCTTGCCCTGGTAAAGCGACGGGTGTCTGCCGATTGGAACGTGGTCATGGAAATATTTCTTGAGCTGGTCGGGACCGATTCCAGCATTCTAATGAGTCGTATAGGTTGGAGTGAGTCATTCATGTGGAGCCCGAACGAGTCGTATGTACAAGAACTAAAGACTGTTTGGAAAAGCGTACATTAATCTCGTGTTGCGTGGTTTGCTAATTTACATCTTTATCCGCGACCTCTTTCAAGACTTCATCCTTGGTCCATCTCATCAGACGCTCTACATCCATGAGAAAGTCCTCAAGCCCACCCCGCAGGGACCCATAGCACGTCCTAAATACATTCATATAGTGGCTGCGCACCTCATCCTCCAACAGAGCATGATGTACCCAAAATTCAAGCTGGGGTCCTTCGGTACATATCGAAAAGGCAAGCTGTGTCTTGTTACCTCTGTTGTTGGTGAAGACGCCTGCGAAAAGATCTGTGAGCTGTTGTCGGAGATTGACCATACAGCTTCCGGATACAGCAGCTTGGTTCTGTGCTTCGAAGACAGTCTTTCCAGTAGCGTATGCTTTGCCTCCAATTACTAACATTAGAAACCGAACATTCAAGAAGTTCTACGTGGGATCGGAGGAAAGCTTCCGTTCGCGTTGTAAGACTTTCAAAAAATCGTCGGCCTTAAATTTGCTGAGCCCACGCTTTATAAGTGCGGTGGAAATCGTGGAGTGACGAAAACCGATTGTAAAATCGGGACGAGGGGTTTTGACAGCGTCCTGTCTAGACTGGGACGGAGCTGCAGGGGCCAGCATGGTTGACTGTGATGTATCCGGAGACGGAAAGGATCGCTCCCCCTGTTGTCGTTTATTAGGCCGGTCCACGACATCATGAGCCTCATTGTTGGGTTGACTAAGGGCATCCAGGTCCCAAACTTCTGATTGAACATAAGGCTTGAGACTTGGGTCCCAGTCTGGTTTAATATTAGCGCGCAACTATAGATGTATTAGAGGTCAGAGCAGTACGATACCAGCTTTCCTCGGAAAGTCGAAAGTCTCGTCCTTGTGCATCATATGGAGAGCCTCATAGACTAATTCTACCAAATCGTCCTCTCTATGGGCCCCTCGAAGGTTGTTGATGAATTGTTGGGATATATGCTTTGCTATGCCGGAAATTTCTTTCCTTCTCTTCTCGGGGACTTCGCGCCCGAAGATGATGTCCATTTCAGCCTGAATGGCTGTTGGCGGAGGCTTAGGGCGAACGTATATTCTAGCCTCGTCGAGAATGTGGTAGCGGTAAAAACTGTTCGAAACAGATGACTTCGCGAGCGTAGCGATGTAGTGTCTTGATTTAGATCCGAAAAGCTTGCCTGCCGCGATGGAGCTCTCTTCCGCACACGATCTGACTGTACTACCAGGATCCATCTCATCAGGTGGCCTTCCCTCAAGGTTTTCCAAATCTCTTCCAAGCTTCTTCAAATTATCTTCGGACAGCTGGGATTTTGGCAAGGATCCCCGGTATCGCTTGTATGGGTGCCTTTCTTCAGAGTCGCGTCGTCGCTTCTTACCCCTCGTCTGCCACACATCGACTGAATCTTGAGATGCCGGAATGCGGACTAATGCGGATGGTAGATCTTTCCGTAGCTCTGGCGAATACTCGTCGCCGGCGGGGTATTCGCGCTTCTCTGGGTTTCGCAGGCGATTGCTCTGCTCTCTCGAGATCTTGAGGGGGTTTGGGGATTCCTCAAGCGGATTGGAGCTGACAAATGCGGTAACAGAAGAGCGTAGTTGTCGTGCAGGAGCGTTCTTTGTGGAAGACGTAGGCTTGCGGATTTTCCGCATACCCATAGATCTGTTCTCTTAAAGCTGTCAGTGGGCAGCTAGGGGAAAAGAAACTGAACGCCGCACCTCTCGCGCGATCACCTTGTTTCGCAGATCTGTATCTGGAGGGCATATCAAATCGAGGAGAGAGAGAGAGAGTCAACGGAGCATGTGGAGTTTCTGTTAGCGCCCGGGCTAGCGTCGGAGAAACGATACGGCTCTCCACCAATGAACGGCGTTTGGCCGGGGCCTTGGCGTCAGAACCTATTGAACCTTGACTGTTTACAAGAGACGAGGCTGACTCCGCGGTTGACAGTCTTGTTGGTGGGACAAAAGGCCACAACCACGCAAGCTACGTCCGGCATATCTGTGTCTGTTTCCCACAATTCCGCCATTTAAATTCGGGTGATGTCGCCCTGGAGAGGGCCCTGGAGAGGGGCAGCATCGTGTCTTCGCAAATATCCAGAGCGGCTACGCCAACTTGAAGACGCTGACGACGTCTTCACATACCACCAAATGCTATGAAGCTCAGGCTCAACGCCCTAGACAACCCTAAGATCGTTACCGAGGCGTTGAAGCTGGTTGATACTCTTTTCAGAGCCCGTTCGTCCACACAAGAGATCATTTTCGAAGTGGATGAAGATGGCCCAAGTGCTTACTTAAAGGAACCACGACCATCTTACTTCAATTAGCTTACTGATGAGACGCCAAAATGTCCCTGAGACCAAGAGGCCGTCCTAAAGGCGGCAAATCCTAATATTTCAACTTCTCGTAAAGAAGAGCTGAAGCGTTTAGGAATTTCTGAGGATGATTTGTGGTGGCGAAGGCTCACTGTTGGTCTTTGCCTATTACTCCGTTCTTCTTCTTTCCCTCCTCCCTAATTGCTGACAATAGAGCGCTAACGTTATCCCCCGGCTATATCCTTAGCGCGCAATTGCATCTGAACTTTCACATTTACACGCAAAAGTCAACATCGACCGATTTTGGAGTCCTTTGCACGAGCCGATAACACAGCGGACGAAGGAACAGAAGTGAGACGAATCCGAGAAGAGAAAGACTGTATTGAACAGTGCCTCGGGATCTGCGCCGAGGCCGCTGGGCAAGCAGACCATGCTCGAACAAACATTGTCGAAGACATTTCTTCTGGTCACGACTCCCATCAATTGGTGGTTGCTACACTTGGAGATTTTATCACAGCTCGATGAGTGCACTTCAACAGCTCTCGCGAGATCGTGATCATGGATCTGTATTGAAGGCCCCAGAAGAACAAACCCAGAAGCCTGGGATCGTGCAGGGTGAGACAACCGAAGAATTTGAGCATCGTCACGGAACGGGCTACACACTCACTCGCAATGGTTGCTCCGGTAGCTCTGGATGAGTATTTTGAGCTTATCCTGGGCGCCAAATTATAGACGGCGATATCATGGCGGGGTACCATCTGTGTGAATTAGCTCCATGTTTCTTGATCTATGTAGCCCGCCTGACTGTGAGGAGGGATCCATACGCAGGCAATTGAGTAAGCGACGTAAAGCTATAGATGTCATTTGTGCCTTCGTATATAGCCCGCATTGGAAAGATACTGATCGGCTTGTGCGGCCGATCAGTGTGGACGCAATGCATGACGACATCATGGGCAGTTCAACATTTCACTATTGATTTTCTGCAATAAGCAGCATTTAGGATAGTGGAAGATGCCCCTCTTGTGAGATAAGGCCAATGTCCCGAGGCGAGTATCACCTACATGTATTACATTTGTTCTTGCACTCATCGTTTTCCTTCTGCGACATTTCGAATCGCAAGCCGCTATCTATACCGGAACCCAGATCATGTCTAGCGTAGTATCACGACATTCATATATCCTAAATACCCGAGAAAGGAAGACCTTTCGACATTACAGAGGTCGAGATGAATATGACTGACACAGGATGTTCTCAGACGGAAAGCTGCTCAGGCGCCTCTCATTTGGTATCAATTGGTAATGACGTGTTTGGTCCCAATCAAAGTTCCATATAGGCGCTTCCTAGAGGTTCTTCACCAAGCGCATCTTCTGCGTTGATCCATGATGGAGATGGACCTCGGAAAAAGCGGTCTTTCCGGCAACAAACGGTACCTCTCTCTGTGACTCCAATCGCCTGTATAAATTGTGATAGCACCAAGCCTGTTTGTAGGCGCTGTTCGAGTCGAATGCTTCAGAAGACATGCCACCATGAATTGCACGCTCAAACGGTGAAAGAGCAAATGTTACATGGAACACAAGGCCTTAGGCGCAGAAATGAGCATCTCGAGGAGGAGAAGGAGATACTGGTTCAGAAGGATGACTTGGGTCAGCAGATACTGTCATCAATACAGGACGATGGACAAGAACATGCCATTATTGATGGTTTGAGGCGTGGGTACGTCGACCTTTGGTGGGCGGCGAAACCTGTCGCCAACCATTGGCCGAGATCCAGGTCTGTAAAGACAGGCAAATTCGTTACAAAGGTGTTTTGGATAAAGGCCATCCTTGTTATTGGACCAGTATTACTCAAAATGGAGAGCTTATCAATCACCTTATCGCTTTATATCTCACTTGGGTGCATCCGTTACATTTGCTATTCGATGAAGGACATCTCATGACGAGTTTTTGCAAGTGCGAGGACCTATACTGCTCCCCATGCCTGGTCAGCATCATCTGCGCAATGGCTTGTCACTTTTACGAGACAATGATATTGACCATGGCGACATCAAATTTGACGCGCATTTTCTCCGCGCTCAATTCTTGGAGGAGGCCCGCTACCGCTTGAGAACAGCGAGGGTGGAGAAGTTGACCAATGTGCAGACATATGCAATCATGTCAATAGTAGATATCGATTCTGGAAACGGCCGTGTGGGTACGGCGCACCTAAGGCTCGCAACGGATATGATGATAGATCGGCGAGACTTGATCCAGTGTTCTGAAGCAGAGTCGATTTCAGCTTGGGGAATATGAACGCTTGATACGTAAATTTGGAGCGCACACATCACCTATGACTTCTAGCCAGGTGACTAAGAATCGAAGCGCTTGGTCGGGATATTTACACCTCCAGCCGACGGCTCCAGTTGCAACGCTTTCCAAATTACTTTCCACGGAGACCCATCGCCATATAGAGAGCATCTGGCGGATGCATAAGCAGCCTCGTGATGATCATGGTCGCGAACGTAGTGATCTTTCAATCATGACTGCATTCGAAAATGCGAAACTCTTTCGAATCGTCCACGAGGCCATTCTCCTATATCATGGCGATTTAGGTATGGTGAAGGCTGACCGCTTGTTGGAGGTCTACGAAGAATTGCTATCACGGCGACGCAAACTGTCACCCGAGCTTTCGAATGATACAGGTGATCCGTCACCACCCATTCTTATTCTTCTGTGTCTGGATCAGGAAAGGGCTTACGCCTAAGCTCAGCATCCAATATTTTGCAGCCTTGGTTCAACTCCTTGAGCCTTTACGATGTTCTGATCACCTAAGCCGGAATGAATATAAGCGAATAACGAACCTCGTTCTCCGACATGCAAAAGCTGGTGTCTATCTTCTCATGCGATACCGCGAAGAGTTCTCAAGTCGATACCTTTGTCCCTTTCAGCTCTTTTGCATAATCGGACTCTGCGATGCAATAGTCCGCTTTGATAGCCTTAGGGACAGCGCAGTGCAGAGCACACGATTTTGTATTGTTTCTTTGGAAGATGCCAAAAGTGTATACCCTCTCGTTGGTCCTTTACAAAAGATGTTTCGACTCGCTCTTGCGGATGATGACATTCCTGTACCTGATGAACTTGAGTGGACGATGAGCTCGGCAGCAGAGATGGGCCCGAAGCAATTCTTGGAAGCCTGCACAAAGCTCACGTATAGACAGCAGATCAGCGGTATATTACGCAGTCTGGATCGTAACATAAGTAGGCAATTCATTTCGGGCTGGTGAGAGCGAGATTTGGAAATTGATCTGCCAACGACGTAGCACCGGCAGCTGTGTAAAGTTTTGGGACGCATGGAAAACAGGGTTCACTCAGTGCTTAAATCCGTATAATTCATGGATGGTCCAACACTGGTTGAGGCTTGCAGCCAGTGTCACGATGGTCGGTGGTCTAGGTGTGGTAAATATCATATGCTACCTTTTCTTGTCGCCGATGCTTTGCCACTTGAGGAGCAAATGAGCGCGTTCCATTAATCGTCCCATATAGGCAGTAATGTCTGCCGACGACTGATCAAATGGATGGGCTTCATGGGCAACAAAGTCTCTGAGCTCCACGGATCGCCCTCCACAGGCTTTGCAAGAAGTCGAATCTGTTTCTTGAGCTTTGGTGGTGAGACTTCTTATGGCTTTGGAGCCCAGAATGTACTCGATTGCCATGTCTCTGGTATGTTTTGTTCCGGCTCGACCGTAGGCGTCGCGATGGCTCCTCACTTCCCTTGCGATTTGGATGGTCTCTAACTCTACGGCGTTGCCTTCTGCGCCTCTCGCGGGGATGTCTACTGGAACGTCCTTCGACCTCCTGATCAGCTTCTGTGGACCGTTTTTGAGACGCATTGACCTTGGTCCGCGGCGGCTCTAATATGCTTGATAAACCATCCACGCGCTTGCTCGACGGATACGCAACGCTTGTACTATCTTCACCTACATCACTGTGCGGAGAGCTCTCAATTTCCTTTCCAACGAGCTGTCTGCTGGAATCAGGCCGTTCAATCTGAGCCGAAGAGGTGTGGACCATCTGTGGTCGCTTGCAATCGCTGTCATATATCTCGTCGAAAGTCCCTTCACGTGCGGATACCTTGTGATTTCCTGGACCTGCCTTCAATTCAGGCTCCCTGTGAGGTAGGCGACCTGGACCTGATTCCATGATAGCATTGCAATTTACTTGATCCTTGAATTCAGAATCCTGCAAAAGCTTTACTTGTTGCTCTAATCTAGAATCCCTATCCTTGCAATGATGTGCCTTGGCGACTGCACAATGCTCGCAAGGATTTTGAGCAGCAGCCGCCGGCGGTGAGACTGCATTGCGATCTGACATGGACATACCGGCAATTTCCCCAACAGGGCCCACACAGAGTTCGCCGATGGTGATTTGGTTCTCTGAACTTGATCGGACAATGGAGGGGCTGATAGACTGAGCCAAAGAAACAGGGCCGATGACCGTCTCTGCGAGACTTGGAAGACTAGGGATATGATAGATACCGCTCTGGACTGCAAATTGCAGGAAACCTTGATTTCCTTTTCTGGCTCGAGCTTCCAACGCTGCTTGCATACTCTGGATTATGGCCCTCAACTGTTTCCTGTCCTCCACGGAGTAAGGCAAGATATCTGGGATGGTCCAAGCATCGAAGATTGTTCCATGAGTTGCTGATATTGTGTACTGTGAATGATGTGAGAGGAAGAGGTCGCAAAGATAGCAGGCCGCTTTGGATGTCCCTATGGTCCTTGGGAGGGGAAGAGTCTTCTCCAGCCGGTGAAAAGTAACGATTTGTATTTCGGCGTGCACGAATCGCTCTCGTCCTAACACTCTATGAGGCGCGTACTCAGCCAAGAACTTGAAACGGCAAGATCCGAGAAGGTGACGGTACTCGCAGCTCGCCGCCAAGCGCGAAAGCCATTTACTGATATGCCAGTAGTTGGCGACTTTGTCAAATGCCTTGATCGCTTTCCCGCTGATCACGTCGATTTTTATGCCGGCTTGTTCGAGAGCCAATTCGAGAGACTGCCGAATATCGCAAACAGTGCCGGCCAAGCGCAGAGCTTCCAGTCGGGTCTGAAAATTCAAGGTGGAGTCATGCCGATTAATCTGAATCATAAAGTTCATGAAATGCCGCAATCTAGAGGCTTGTGACTTCATCTGGTCCGGGTGTCTGTTTGGTTCCGACAGGTAACGATTGAATACGGAAAGTAAATCTTCGTGCATGGGGCGCCGTCTTTTACTATGGTATGCTGGAGTGATCCAGTCTTTACATTTCAATCTACCGATGATTCGATTCTCGCATAATTGTACCACAGAGTGGAAAACAAGATCGGTGCACTTTGAGTGTGGTATTTCTAGAGCGTACGCCTTAGCAAACGTACTTATAATTTGCAGCCGCATTACCCTTGTGAGCGCAACGCTCTATAAATTTCCCAATTTCGAGAAGGCCCTCCCTAACTAGTGGCTCAACACCTGAGTTACTAGCAATGGTGAATGTAAGGCCATGGTCGGTGGCCGATTTCTCAACCGTTGCTGCGGAAACTGTGTGCACACCCTCGTCACGGACGGCGATGAAGGCGAGATCTTGTGCTAGCTGATATTCAACATTGTAAGAGAGAACGTAATTTCCGCGGCGTGACCGGCCACTCTGTTGATTATGAGTGCGAGCCTCCTCTGGTACTCGCGCCGACAAATTCTGTACTCTCTGGACCGTTCTCGCAAACTGGTCCTCACGTATTGGTGTCCATATCGTATGAGAGGTCTGGGAGGCACTATGTAGTAAGGCCATCTTTTGGCCTTTTTTCTCACGGGAAAGTAAATATCACGAGACGCGGAAGATTGGTAACCTCAGTGGGTTCAATACCAAAGCTCGTAGATTCGATCGAATGTATGGGGATGAAAGCAGTGAAGCTGCATCACCGGCGGGGTAGAGCCATGTGTACTCTTTCCATTGGCCAAGTCGCAAGGGATGCTTCGGCTGCATGGTTTGTCGAGCCACACTCCCCGCTTTCCTCGGGCTCCAAGACTTGACAGTAATCGCCTTTGACTAAAGGTGTTGTAATAGTCGCGATTGGTGGATGAAGCGGCCCAGTCTGCGAAGACTTCGCAGCTAGGAAAAGAGATCAACGGGATGGTGGTGTGCAGGTAATACGATCTGGGTTCTAAGTCTGCCTAGCACACCCAGGCTCTCGACGGTAGCAGCCTGAGCGGGGATTATGGTAGGGCTGCATCTATCGTCTAAAAGTAAGGTATGGCAGGATTATCTCAATTGATCATTGACAGCAAGGAGACATCATTCGTCTTCGGTTAATCATTCAATCCGCCTTTCTTGCACGTTGTTTTATGATCCTTCCATCTTGAACGCTGGCATTGTGCAGAGCAATACCTCACCTTCTGACAACGTGCGCACTTCCAGGAGGGCCATTCCACGGCTTCGTTCTTCTTTACCGCAAGCATCGCAATTGCTGGCATAGGACATGCTTAGCTTTTTATCGTCGATCTCACAGACGCCCTCTACATATGGCACGCTAAAGAGGGGCGAGATCGCGATTCGACACGCGTATTTCGAAACTGATTCCCATCTTGGAATGACAGGCATAAACCTCGACGGGAGCCTGTCTGTTCCACAGGGAAATAGGTACGCAGGAACCGTTGAGATACTCGCAGGATGAGGTGTGGCTCCAGTCTCGACATCTTTCAATATACGCCAAAAGCGTTTGCTTCCATAATCTCATTTCATCGTCGTTCATGTTGATGATGCGCACTCCCATGGTCGAAATCGTTTCCAGAAATGAACGTATTCGTGGCGAATGTGTCAATGGCAAGACGGCCGCATCAAGGACAACGGTGTGATTTGCCAAATCGAGTCTAAGTCGGGATCCGATAATGAGAATACTCACGCCGCCTCGAGTGGAATCACTGAGACCGAAGATCTCGGACCTGGTTGACTGGAGGCCGCTGAAGCTCATGAACATCGAGAACAAAGATTCTTTATAACTCAGTCGGACATCTCGGTGAATCTTACTTGTCATCTTTGTTGATGTCTCACGCAAAGTACGTTCGCGCATCGAGAACATAAGTGACGTATGAGTAATGAGCCATTATAGGTTCTCCGTCTTTGTCGTGTCAAGTACAGGGAGGCGATCAAGATTTAAACGTGGCAAGTTCCAATTTACAGGACAGGACTTGTCTAGGAAGGTGGGGTACATGAAGTGCTGGGATGGTCTTGGCTTTCAGGACGAGCAATAGGAGCCACGATCTCGATGTACGACGACTTCCTTGCAAGCCAGAGCTTGCTCCGCGTTTGGAGCACGGGGGCCGGAAAACAGACCTGGTTTTGAAATTCTGTACCAAATGGATATCGTAATGACGCAGGCGGACGTCTGGGTGCTCTCTGTGTGAGCGCCTTCACAGAACGTGTCTTGGGCATGTTTCGACTTCAAATTGATACGACCAGTCAACGCTGTGATTTGCACCGTTCCAATATCGACGACGGCTATGATGACCGTTTCGAAAAGGTCGTTAACGGATCGCGGCGTTCTTGTGTTGAACTTCGGGAGATGGCAGACGCGAGGTTGACCTGATTGGTTGGGTGCATATCTCGTTATATAAATGTTCTCCTTACAACCGAAATACGTCTCGTAGATGTTCAATTCAAGCCCCAAGTGCTTGGTGAAAGTTCGCGAACTTTGGGGCGTGCTTTGAATCCCGAAAGAGACGGTAGCAGTCTCTGGCTCGAGACATGTGATCCAAGTTGGAACAATTGTCATCTTCATAAATGATCAAACTAAGGTCATCACTCTGCCTTGACCCTGACGTGACAACTTCTCCAAAAGCCAGCTGCACAACCGAGAAGATATTGTGCCAAGGTCTTCCAGCGAACTGGCTGGATGACTGTACGATGCACTGGACCGGAGGAGTGCCCAATTCCGAATAGGGAATCTCCGTAAACGCTCTTAGCAAAGTCCGTGGCACCTTCAAAGTTATCCAGGAGACCAGGGAGGGATTTCCCCCCACCTTCTTGGCGGTACCAAGGTCGAGAGGCTTCCCTTCGATATGAGAACCCGGTCTCAAGATCGGGACCGAGTGAATGTCAAAAATGTGAAGATGGAGGAATAACTCTTGAATATACCGTGTGGGTCTAGGCTTTTCTCAATCTCCCGTGTGCAGCTATATCGAAAATTTCTGTAACACGCCTTCTTTCGCTTGTTTTCAAATGTGTTCTCCAATTAGTATTTCACATCTCATTACTTCGAGTTTCGGGTCCTTGGCCGAGAAGATTTGCTATCTTCCCCTTGAGTTCTAGGTCGTTTCCCGCTGGGTGAACTCGATATTTGCGCTGACGAGTATGAGGGTTGGCTTTGAGTAGGTGTCGTTCTTTCACTGAGCGTCATATCGAATGATGGATTTGGCCTTGACGGGGCAGCCATATTTGACGAGGAGCCCTGCTGCGTGGCAGTCGGTGCTACGGTGTCGACCGATATGGGGCTCTGTACTGACTGGCTTCTTGACAGCCTAGGCGTGGGTATGTTGCTACCTTCTGGTGTTTTGTCAACTTGTCCATGCCGATAGAAGTCTTTGTCTTCTCTTGGTTTATTTTGGTGGGGATTGGTGTTGAGATTTTCTACAAGGTCTTTGGCCGCAACCTGAAGTAAACCAAGAAGCTTTCCTACGCCGTAGCCAACAAGTATTTTTCCGAAAATCTCCAAGACTTTCTTGCGGTCAAATTCATGTTTTTTGACATTGGCGAATTCTCGAAATTCAAATCGTAGTGGATAGCCAGGTACGACGAAATCATATTTGGAACTATTTTCAGGGACTTCGGTTGCTCGATGGATACGAATATTGAGGCCTTCCGTACTGGCTACCGCGGAAAAAAATCTGACTTCGGAAAAAAACTTCTCTCTATGGTGCGGTCCTGCGTCCTGGAAGAACTCGAACATGTTATGTAATGCTTGGCTTGCGTTGTTCAGACTTTAAACCATTGCCGTATTATCGTCGGTTGAAGTTTGTGACCTTTTACCTTCGACAGTAAAGAAATGAAAAACCTTATCTCTTCCAATTAGATCTGGCCTCTCATAGCATGCGAGGCGCTGTGTTACGTTAGGTATATTATCCCACAAGCCATCTGGTATCAACTTTTCCCTGCAGAAATATACGGCAAGGTCGGGCTTTGGTTGTGTTAAAAACTTGTTTGAGAGCTCGTAATCTCGCGATGGCATTGGCGGACATGTCCAGGCCTCTTCAACGCTGAAATCAAGATTGAAGGGCCTGCTAGCGCTCCTCCCGTAAATTAAACAATGGCGCGCAATGAAGCTCATCATGAGCGTTCGCTGAAAGAGTGCCTCATTCGAACCATTCCCGCACTTGTCCTGATCCATTTCCCACAGCTTCTCATATGTCTCCCTCTCCGCATCAGACTCCTGTAGGGAAATTTGTGGTAGATCATCAATAGAGCCTGCATGTGGATCGGGGTCCATGTTTTTCTTTAGAAGGACATTTCGGCGCCCAAGTCCCCTGAGAAAATCGGGATGGGTCGGACCTATCCTCGCGTAATCCTTAGCCTTGGTAGGATCTGCCATGATTGCGTCTATGATGGCCGCAGCTTCTTCATCCAGGGGCGGCAAATATCCCCACTTCCGGTTGAATGCTTCCTCGGAATCTATATCTTGTTCTCTTAGAGAAGCTTCCCCATTCGTATAATCGGTGGGGAGGCTGTAGTCAATGCGACCTTGATATTCCTTAGGGATAACCTCAACACTCTGTACAGGGTGGTCTGGGTGGATGCGAGCTGGCTTTCGCGGCCGCCCTCGAGCTTTTGTAGGTTTCTTGGCCCCCTTACCCTCGCGACGGTTGCGAAGGATTGACTCTGGGTTATCTACGGGAGGACGAGGTGGTTCGGTGGTATCTTTTGACCTGAGACCAGTTCTGGTACCTGGAGGAGGAGCTGAGGCCGTTGATGACTCGCCTATAGGCTACAGTTGATTGCAAAATGTTAGACTGTAGATCGAAAGCTTTCATGAACGGGGAAGTTATCGACGGGCTGTTGCGGGCAAAGAGATTCACGGGTTCTTACCTTCTAGATATCTCGTCGCTTTGTTTGTTTAGTGCTCTTTGAATTTTTCGAGGGATTTGACGTAGCATTTTTCCCTTCTTCACCCCGAGGCATCGGAAGCGCGGTCCATTGACTGAGCAGCAAGTAGTAGCCACTCTTTGGCGAGTCGGAAATCTCAAGTGCAGAAAGGTTTAAACCAGATATCGGTTGATCGGGTTGAAGGCGGATAGAGGCACAAGGCTCCCAACAGTTTACAAACTGTAGTGCAAACTGTCAGTTTACACCGTCAGTTTGATGATTATGTAAACGGTCTTAGACCAGTTTGAGGTCCAAACGGTTTAGGCTTAAACCGTTTAACCGTTGCACTGAATTGAATATAAACCGTTTAACTGTTAGTTTAACTACCTTTCTAGACATGATCACGAAACAATTTTTCCCCTTCCACTTCTAGCTTCCAAGGTGAGCAGCGGCTGCTTTAAGGTGAGCCAGGGGTGAGCGGCCCTGCGCCTTAACATGGCCCGACCCGTTCATCACATCATGTCAAATGCCTACTATGTACTATTCGCAGCGCATAATATACATCCTTTCCCGGGAACAACCTTACACTGCAAGAACGCAATGAGCTCCACTTCATCCAGTGAGGTTTGCGGCAGTCAAGGTGAAGCCCCAAGGTACATATCTGACCAGCGATCATGATTTCCTCTGACATGGCTTCAAAGAACCCTGTCATGGTTGAGGATAAATAATCTGCGTCGTGGTGAACTGGGCGCTCTTTCCTGCTTCCAGGCTAGGCGCCCAGTATCGCCCCATCCGCTGCTTTCTCAAGGTATAAAGACCTCCACCGCTCGCTATTTTCCCACTTCTCCCTTCATCTTTCTCTCCATCATATTGCAAGGGTCTGCGGCCCCCCTTCCTGCTGCCTAGCTGGCTTCTACCGACCATCGCCGATCACTGTGCCTGGTACTTTGCATGAGGCATTTTGCTCATGGCCTTTCCCTTCGGGAGTACTTTGTTGCACCTCTCGCCCTCACCCTCGCCGTCTCCTGACCTGCCCAACTTTCGTCTACGGCTGGAGCCAGTGATGCAGGCGAACCCTCTCCTTCGCCACCTCGTCCCTTGTCACCCGCGCTGCAGCTCAGCCCCAACGGAGATGATTCCTTTTTCGACCACGTTGGAACGCCTCATCGCTCGACTTTGCCGCTCTGGACCTTCCTGCCTCGATCTTCCTTTGCCAGCCACTGTTTCACCACAGCTCAGCTGATGTGCGACACTGCGACGACATTGGTGGAAAGCTTCAGCGTGCGGCGAGCATTCCAGGGCGAAGCAATTGTCTGACCCTAAGAGGGCTGTCACAAGACCAATGAAAGAAATGCCTCATCACTCGCTGCGAATGCTCAGGCTTCCCTTCACGTCTGCCTAACCGCGTAAACAGGGATCACCGCTCAGCTGTGATCTGGTGACCTGGCACGGAGGGGGGGGGGGGGGGGGGGGTTGAGCAAGAAGCTGAGCAGCGGCGATGAGCCAAAACCAGCGAATGGAATCAAAGGAGGGTAGGCCTCGCCTCGATCGACAGCAGTCATTGCATGTCTGCCTGGCTGCGCCGACCAGGATGCCGCAAATCGCCTTGTTCTGGTGACGTGGCCTTGAGACGGTGATCTCGCTTTTCGCTGTAGATCGGAGAGGATGCAGTGCCTCTGATCCGTTGCAGAAGTCCCAGCGCGTAAGGCCTAGGCAGCAGCAGCTGACGTAGCTCGCCAGTTGGACATATCCAAGGGGCACAGTGAAGACTCAGCTGGTATGGGATGTAGATTGACTACGAGGCACCAAAAGCTAAGAGACTGCGCCATGAATGGAGACCGAGTGGCAATGGCCAGAGATCAGGCAGCAGGTGCGAGAATGAGGGAGACGGTACTGGGGAGACGTCTTCAGCGGTTCATTGGTTGAGAGAGTGTGGGCACGACTTAGAAACACAAATAATCCTCATCTCGCCCTGTTCCGAGCGGCTTGGATTTCCAACTTCAGACTTTAACCACAGCTCCTATGTCTACATTTGAGACACAATGACATTGATCGACTTGAATCTCACTCAATTCTACCAACCCCCCACCAAAGCCGATTTGGCTGGCAAAAGATTATCGATGGCGTCGATTGGTGATGTTCTTATCTTCTGTGGAGAGCCATACGCTCCTACATTTTCTAGACCCAGCGGCGGATGGGGTGGACAACTCGACGACTACAACCTGATCGAAATCCTTGATTTGACTGACGCATCCTCGGAGGATCCTCTCGATCTATCCTTCAAGCCAGCACCGGATCTCAAAGGCACTGAATTATACGCTGGAGGTAATGTTCGCCGTCTTTGGTTTTGATGGGCCTTTAATAACAGCTCCAGCTTCCTCAAACGGATTTGATCTCAGTGGCAGCCGCGGTAGAGGCGGTGGAGAGGAAGACGAAAGCTTTCCATTGCTCGAGGAACTGCTGCTCGGTGCCGGAGGAGCACAAGAGTCACAAAAATCGGGCTTGAGACTAGGTGGAGACAAGGGTGCGAATACCGAGAGCAGCAGCAGCGTCCACCTCAGAAGCGACGGCTCGACTTCTGAGGGGCAAGGCGAGAGGCACTGCTCCCTCAGCACTCCATGGACTTCTGTGGCAGGCTCAGTACCTGGGTACGACCCTTGAAACCCCCACTCGCAGATCTTAGTACTGGCAGATGGCGCCTACCTAGACGTTCCATCCTTCACGAGAAGACAGAAGACTCTATCTCCGATCCTCCTCCACTCCCTGATAACCCCCCTCTCGTTGACACACGATACCCAAACCTGCTTCAAAAATACCGAGCCTTATCACTCCGGCGAGGCGAAAGAGAATGGGGACAAAGGAGCGAGCTACAGTACAGACAACATCATCCCCCACTCTCTCTGATCGCCTATTGCGAGATTGAGCCCAACACGCTTTACGGACGCCGAGACAACCACAGGCGCCACCGACATTCGAGATTCCGCTAAGCGCAAAGCAGGCAGTGCAGGTCTGGATGAGGGTGGGGAAAGTGGACACAGGTTGGAGAAGGCCTGGCGTGCAGGTCAGTGCGCAGGTCCCAGTCCCTGTGGGCGCGTCTAATGACTCTCGAAAGACCCCATCATAATCGACACGACAGACGATACCGACGATGACTTTGAAGCCGAGTTCGCACGGATCCAATCGCAACCTAATCCTGTCTTCAAACGGCCTCCCTCTCCGCGAAGCTTCTAGCAACGCGAGAAAACAATAAGCTCAAGTCGATCCAGTGAAGTTGGTGACAGCCAAGGTGTGCCCCCCAGTGTATTTCCGACCAGCACCCGGGGTTTCTTCTGACATACTTCAGATGACCCTCTCGTGGTGGAGGATGACGAAGAAAAGACTGGCGAAACTGGCGGTTCTACCAGTGCTACGCGCATAGAGTCTGAGATTGGCACCGTACACCTCAAAAGCTCCCACCCGAGGGAACAACCAAAGACGCACGGCTGCTTGAGTCCTGCTACTACCACCGAACCTACCACCTCCCCCTTCGATCGCCCTACTTCTCCCAGTGTCGCACTATCCTGTGACCCAGTTGAGCAGGCTATCAGTGGAGGTGATCGCGGAGCAGCGGCGACCGTCCATCCTCACGCTATCACCCTCCCCCCACCTCTTCCCGAGCAGCATCAGGACCCAGGAGGTTCAGCATTGGATGGAGAGGAGTGGGAGATCGTAAGGATCGTTGACAAGAGACGAAGTGAAAAGGGTTATGAATACCCGATGTGCTGGAAGAGAACATGGCTGCGCGAATGCGAGTTAGGAAACGCACAGGAACTGCTGCGGCAGTTTGAGGCCAAACGCCAGGCACAGTGGGGAGGCAAACGAAGAAGACCGGCACGTGCAGTCAAGGGTCGGTGATTGTTGGTTAGTTTTGATGGTCGCAAAAGAAGCACAAATGTTCTTGATTTTATCTCGGGGCCAGCTTTCAGCGGTACATGGATGAGATAGACTTCGAGAGCTGCGGCAATGTTGCTGGGATGGAGATGCGAGAGAAACAGACTGTCGTGGAACCTTGGCCACTGCGACTTAATCCCAATGCGGACAGTAAAGAGGCACAGCTGAAGTTCGAGATTTTGATGGCGTCTGGACATACAGGGTGCGAAAGATACGTCGAGTGGATAAGAGTTGCTCCAAAATCAGGACAGCCCATCCGCAATGTGGAATCTTAGTATTAGATCAAGCTAGGACCTCTCTTGCCAGGCCGAAGTGAAATAAGCCTAGCGTTATCTCAACCCGTTTACTGTTTGATCGAAAACCAACGATACCGTCTCAATGTCTGCTCTAGTTTCTTCACCTGGGCTACGCTCGCCATTGCTACCACGCGCACTATCTTGTCTATCTTCTGGTATATCGCCTTGTTCATTGTCATCTCCACTGCTTTGTTCATCTTCTTCATTTGCGGCCTTTTTCATTCGTAGCGTGGCTTCTGTGATCTCTGATGCTGTTGAATTGTCCCGTTTCCGACTGCCTAGTTGACCTCGTTGGCGAAGTCCGAATTTTGTAGAAGTATAGTCAAGCTCGTCATCATCCTAGATATGTCAGTCACCCCTATGCTACTTATGGATCAGACACCTACCTCCTCGTCTGCATTTACCCTCTTCTGCCTCGCCGCGCCAGGACCTGCGCTATTCAGTCGGCCATACCTTCCTTCACATCATTGACCTGCCATAAGTTGTGAGAATCAAGACCTTTTCCGCGCATCAATCGAGAAGTTCGAGCTTCCTGTGCTTCCTTGATGGCAGCGTAGGCAGAAACAAACCGTACCTTCTCATCTGCAATGGTGACATTCGAAAATTTGACCAGTTCGTTAAGGAAGCGCCGGGATCGAGTCACATACTATCGAAGTACTGCAGGACGTCTGTTCGTTGCAGTGCCCAATGTGATTTGCGCAGCGATTCGAGAGAACCTTGTGCCTGAGGGTCAACGGCATCTAGATACCCTGGTAAGGCCCACCTTACAGCTTCGAGCGCTTGGGGAGTCCAGTTCAAAGTCCGCGTCAGGATACTGCTCCAAGAATTTTGCCTTGCTATCTTCGTAGTCCTCAAATAGGGCCTCCTGTCGACTTTGACAGCTGGCTTCGAGGTTCTGGATGCAACGACGCAAGGGAGCATCTAGGTCGTCAAGGATACTCGCTTGCGCAGCCGACATAGATGAAGAAGATGCTTGGTGCGTTCAAGAGGCTATGAACTGGTGACATTTGCTGCCACATGGAGTCTCCAGCATGCTGTCGTATTGTAGAGTCATCCTCTTTGCCTGCTTCTGCTTCGATCACCGAAGAAGGATAGACAGCTTGTGGTGAGGAGAGTCGACGTAGTACACACAAGTGTTTGCCCACGGTGGAAGAATTATGGATTCGGGGCGTAATAGCCTTGAGGGATTTGAAGGTATCGGTTGACTGCTTGACGGACAACTTATGGTATCTCTTGTCAATGCTGGCGAAGGAGACCGTGGAGGGCCAGAAGGTTGGCGAAATTGAGGGTAGTTGTGATGGACGGGAGAAAAGGTTCTTGTGCAAAAAGTGACATTCTATGGAGCGTTAGCATTGCTTCCCATCATTCAAGAGAGAACCGACCACATATGGTCCTTGTGCTCCAGGCTTTTATGTGCATTTACGCTTTGGCCAGTCCGAAGTTCGTTTCCGTGTTCCATAGCTGCCACAAGAACGACTGACCATTGGAAAATAGGAGCTGATTACTACTGTGCACGCAGACTCCCTAAGAATATGGTGCCGTTTGAGCTCATGTTGGGATTGTGGAGTAGAGCCTCACTTGGCGTTGAGGGAGTGTTTATGAGTTGTTGGTCGCTGGGGCAACTCGTGATTCACAATAATTCCAACCTTGAATAGTATGTCTTGATTTCACCTTCACTCAGCGTACGCTGGAGCTAGAAGGGTAGGATGAGTGTGACAGTAGAACATGAGCGCGTACGTGTGCATGACTCCCATGGAAGAGGTCGTTGTCGTGTTTACACGAGAGAAGCTTTCGCTCGTATTAAGCTAGCCACTTTGAGATAGCCGTCGATCCTGCAGAGACTCCTTGCCCTCCTCCTCCAGCTCTCCGTATACATCGATCATTGAAGAGTAAGGTACCCGCACCAATGCCTATGGATGTTTGTCTTAATTACTGACCCAAAAGCAGAGACTCTTCCATTTCCTCCATCATTGCCAGCATCCTCGCGTACGTCGCTCGATAGACGGACCTCCTGCTACCTCTCCTCCTGCCCTAAATACCTTGCCCGGGTCTCATGGAACTACGAAGACCCCAAGACTTGTTTGCGGGTTATAGAAGACCATAAGGCAACAAATGGACGGGCTGTGAGTATTAGGAAAGAGTGTCAGCAAGAAAAAAGCGACCAAAATGGCAAAGGGAGTAAACATGAAGCGATCGATCAGGCAAGAATTGCTGTTAAAGTTACATGAGTGCTGAAGACCAGGGTCAAGATCCCGACAATGAGACCACCGCTCGAGGGTCAGGTCTTAGTCCCGTCGCTTATGAGGACCGAAGTTAAAGATGCACGGTTCGCCCTAATAATAACCTGTTCCTAGTAAGACAAGGCTGCACAGCCTTTCTTGAGTCAACGACGATATTATTATGTAGTGCCGGCGCAGGTGCGGCTCGACGCGGCACTACTCCTACAACTACACTCGCAGCGAGAAGCACGCGGCCAGCGATGAATGGAAGAGCATCTACGGCTGTGCAGTATTGGAGTACGCGATAATCTTTGCTTGAGGGGTTGGAAAGGGAGACGGAGACGGACTTCTACGCTAACAATATGAGGAATATTAATCCGTTGTTGCAGCAGGCTTTTGAGCAGTTCCCCAAGATCGAGAGGGATGACAAGGGATTGGTGAAGCATGTTCAGGCGACCAAATGTCCGAGAAAATTTGGATGACCTGGTGGCGTAGACATGAGATGGTGGCGCAGCTGTTGGAAGGGCCCTCATCGAGAATTGGCCACTAGGCAGAGCAAAAGCCGCAGGTAGTAGTAAACTCAGAACGATCTTAATTTTCAAATGGGACAATTGGTTGAAGAAGTTGTGGCTGGAACGTTCGAATATTGCTCAGCTTGCGTACGATGATGAGAGGCCGATGCAATGCTGCGTGAGGCAATTTCAATATAAAAGGCAAATTTCATTGGAGATGACAGTACCGAATCCGTGAAACTGCAATATGGATAGTCAACTTGGATCGGAACCCTCACTTTATGTAACGTTAAGCATATAATATATTTGCACAACTTATAAAGCGAATTTTAACTTAATAAAATATACTACTTTATCAAGCTCACTTCCACTCCGTAGTACATCTTACCTCCGAAGCATACACTTCTACCTTAACCAAATATAAATAAAAATTCCCTCATTCAAAATTCTGTGTTCCATGAATAATTGACTTCATGATTGGTGTAGAAGACGTCCAGCCAAAATTGAAAATACCCTCAGATCCAAACGGTTCATTCATCATAATGTACCCCAATATCCTGAAAGTTTAGAACCGGGTGAGAAGACGTAGATTCTCTCATTACTTGTGAGATCTTTGTTTAATTCACCTATTAGGTACTCATTTTTGTCAGGTGGGGTGCTGCTTTCCTTCAATGTTGAGCAATTGATTCGAACTGCGGATTTCGGCCCCATGAGCAAATCAAGCTCGACATAAAGAGCTTTCCCGCACTCTGGGGCATTTGAAGTGGATCCTCTCGAACATCGGAGAAAGAAACGGATGGTTCCACCGTCTTGTGATGACAGCTGCAGATGTTTCTTAGGCAGCGCTATTTCCAATCCTTTATTTGTCATAGAGAACGGTGGTCTCGATATGCCTCCTGAATAGGTTTCCTCAACGACATCCCCACTGTCCGCAAAGTAGCTTGGTTGAGCTGCGAGAAGACCAGATCCCCCTTGGTCAGAGGTCCAGGCAAACAGTGACTCGTCATCTGAGATTTTCATGATCTCGATCTGGAGCCGATAGAATGCCTTTTTGGCGCCCTCACCGTACAATGGTGCCATGTTGACGTTAAAAAGCCCTAGCAAACAATAGGCCATATCTTCGCACTCACTTGTGTGTCGATCAGATGCCCAGCTCATCCGGGTGGCAACGCTGGCCCGTCGTGACCTATTGTGTGGAGAAGCCAGCCATTTTTCACCAATTCCTGTCATCTTGGCTACATCCCTGTAGAAGTGCTCCAAGGGACCAATCTCTTTCCAACAATAATCATAGAACACGACCTTGTCTGGAGCGATCAACTCTTGAAGAGTCCAGCCTCTCCGAAACCAGGAGCTCTGACTGAACCTGCCCCTTAAGGTTGACCATCCTCTCGGTGCATGCCAAAATTCCTCCTCAGATCGACGCTTCAGAGATAATTCATAATCCGAAAACTTGACATCGGCCAGGTAAACATAGCACTCTGCAGACCACTCATACCATTTATACATGGAATTGATCGCTTTCGAAAGCTCGGCACTACTTCTCTTATCTATACAACAGGTATCAATCCAAGCCCATTGGAACCCTCTCTCCTTAGCCAATCGACAAAACTCCCGAATCTTCACTAAACCGGGCAGATATGGTGGCACCAGATTCTTCCGGAACTGCTTATAAGAGACCTCTTCCTCTTCATTTCCCCATCGATGGGACAAAATGGCATACTTGGGTAAGAAATCATCAAAGAATGTTTAGAATTGAAAGTTTGCAGTATTGAGGAGGCGCATATTGATTTGCTCTCACAGCTGAAGAAGACGTACGTATAAAATTGAATTCCAAGGGATTCCCGCTGATATAGATCACAAGAAAAAAGAAGTTCACTATCGAATATCCCAATGGAGGGGGAGGATCAGCAAGCCAACCAATCATAGCCTAGTACCTTTCCCAGCCGTTGCATTATTTTGATCTAGATATCTGCAGAAGGGTTTTTATTTTCCTTTTCCCTTTTTCCTTTTTCCTTCCCTTTCTATTTCTTTCTCTTCTCCTTCTTCTGCTTCTTTTTGTCTTTGTGTGCTTTTTGTCAGGAAGCAACTTCATATACAGGCTCCGCGGCTACCTCTCTTGGCGCCAAGACTGGGCCATGTCTTTAGTGTTTCGAGGCCAGAGTCTGCTTAGTCAGCGGCTGCCTTGAGGCGGTCGGAAGTGGTCACAGGCTCTCCACTTAGGTACTTAATGCCACTGAAAGTAGGCTTGGCAGCTGTGATTACTACGGTAACTACGTTGATAGTATAAGCTTGAGGAGTTGGACGTTAGAAGCGAAGTAGGGCTGTTTAGGATAAATGAATGTAACCCACTTTGTTACGGTCATACTCAGAGCCCCCCCTGAAGATCATAGCGGATCAATTCGGAAAGAGGGTTTTTCAGAGGACAAAGCTCTTGGAGATAGACTAAGGATATGCCGGGCTAATCTATCTAACCACATTTGCTGGGTGGACGATCCCCCCGCTTTTCCCTCAACCCACAACTTGACTTTACAGAAGATCCCGTCCCTGGACACTCCATCATAATCAAAACCATGCAACGTAGATGGCTAGGAGATCTTTAGTCGTTCTGAGAGACTCTGGAAGGTTCTCTGTTGTCAGCGATCCGACCATGGCCTGCGACGATACTCCGGCAAAGAGAGATGAAGATCTAGGAGAATAGCCGGGAACGTTTACGCGACTTCTGGATTTACACTACCCTGAGGTACGAGCGTCTTCTCCGTACCATATCCTTCTCTAACAAACAACACGAGGAAATGACCCGCTACTTGCGTCGGATCAAGAACACGTGGACACAGATCGTGGGGAACGAAGAGGCGGACCAGCTGCGACTCGACGCTAACACGGTTGCAACCCTGCAAGGCCGCTGTCCCTCACAATCGTCGGAAGACCGCGCGCACGTTTAGATCAAGATGCTCGCTGGCGATGTCCTCCCGGCAGTCACAGCTGACGATCAACGATCACGGATCTTCGACCGTGTTTGCTCGATAGAGCATGTGATCCCATCCATCCATACCTTTCTCGAAGACACGAAATACCTCGAGCCTCCCGCAAGAATTCTGAAGGAACTGCTACCGGGTAAATGTAAAGGCTCCATGTCTCAACATTTCAGCGCCCTCCACAGCGGACAGACGAAGGTGAAGGTGTAAACGAGTGAGTTTACCTTCGAGGATCGAACGTCGCCTTCCGATCGTTCTTTATGGTTATCGTATCGTCAGCTCTGGCTCTTTGCCCTCCGACACTTCTCTGTCATGGACGGCCAATCGCCGCGGAGAGACAAGACGAAGCAGAGCGTTTTGTACGATGGGCGGCAGCCGCGACGATGGTACGAGCTCTGGTCACTGGCGTCAGAGAACGGCTACCGACGAATCCGTCGTCTATACCGCGATCGAACGGCAGCGGACACTAAGGCAATCGAGGACTGCGTGCGGAACATCCTGCCTTCCAAGTATTACGCGATCAATCCGGACCGAATGCGTCAAATAGTGCTTCTTAACTGTCAACTCTTCAGCGACGTGCCGTACGCCAAAAGGAGCTGGTTGCTCCGGTATTGACCTCGGATTATGAGGGCTGTGGATCGGACATCTCTGATCGATGCGGGAGGCCGCGGGAGCGTTCTTTTCAAGCAGACGAAGGAAGTCTCTTTCTTGAGCATATCTATTCGACTTCCTATAGCACCGTTCCCAAGCGTTATCTGACTTCCTTTGCCATCAAACGAGATTTCTTCCGTGCTTTCTTCGGTTCGGAGGAAGATGATCTGGACCAAGAACCGTTGTTCGAAGCCTTTCAAGACGGTCACCGCAGGTATCAGGAGGAAAATATTCACATGTCCGATCCCGAAACGCAGCCAGCGCGCCATGACCTTTCACCGACATTGGACTTGCCCGGCACAGGCGAAGACGTGGTTCCAGAGCAAGGTCACAATGGCGGCCTGAATCCTGATGATACCGTTGGTCTGATTCCCTCTCCGCGGGGATCGACGCTGTCGCCGGCGGGGTCGGTCTCGCCGGTGGCAAGCGCGCAAACGTCTCTTGTCCCTTACGTACCGCCTTCGAGTCCCGCCCAACCCCGGTCGCCCATATATGTGTTTGGGCAGCAAGGCGGGGAGGAAGCCATCTCCTTGGGGCAGGCTTCACGCTTTGTCTTCAGCAACCGAACGAGCGTCAAGGAGCGCACGTTCGCGGTGCTTTCTCCTACCGGAAATGGTAGGTTTCGTAAGCGCCACGCTGATTCTCGCGACAAGCTCTCCGTGACCGCTGCCCTGCGGCTGCCGTCCGTCTCCCGCTTTATAGCGCGGGATAATGGCAAGCGACTGAAGTTGATGGCACCGACTACTATTCTCGAAGAGGCTCGTTCAGAGCGACTGCAGGCAGTGATTACAGTCTCGCAGCATAGTCTTCACGAACTGATACGTCGATTCGAAAATTACGAAGATCCCGAGGAGGAACTGTGAAATCTCAGAAGATACGGACATTGCATGCACAATTTGCCAGACAGTGATAACGCGGCTTGGTTGCTCTATTTCTGACTCGGCTTGAATTGAGAAGTGGAACAAATATCTACCCTCCCTTCCCACCTCGCTTTCCTCCTCTCTTTGTGAAAGTGCTTCGGTCTCAATATTGCAACGCCCGTACTGCCTCTTCTACATCCTTCACCATTTCGTCAAAGTCTATCTCAGATGAGTCCGATGTCTCCATTAGCCCCTTTATATGGTTTTCTTTAACAGCAAGCTTTCCTATCAACGTTGCCTGTACCTCTAACAGGCACTCTTTGATGTCTAGTGCTGTCGAGATTTCCGGATTCAAAGCAGATAGTTCGTCGAGGCGTTCGCGCCGCTTCGCCCCATTCTGGAGGCGGAGCTCCTTTCCTTTTTCAATTTCCTCCTGTTGAATTGCCTTCCATTTTCTTCGGAAACGGTTCGTCTTTCTATGTTCTGTCGCGGGTCTTGGCCCTCTACTTGCATTAAGCCCAAAGTTCGGGCGCAGTGGGTGACCTGGGCATGATGGGTGTGATTGCGACGTGCTGGTGGATTCCGCCATGTGGAACTTGTAGAAGGAAGTCGTGGATTAGGTCTATGCAGTTTTGACTCCAAATGCGTCTCTTCCAGAGCATACAGCCATCCGGACGAATCAGTTCCTTTTTAATCTTCACCATTAATCCGATCATTCGACCCTTGCTCTTGCGGGCATCCACTTCTGGCTCCAGCATCCACTTCTGGTCCCCTCCCCAGCATCCATTTCTGGCTCCCCCTCCAGCATCCCATTGTAGCACCCCTCAGCATCCATTTCGGCTTCCCTCCCACAACGTACTACTACATTCCATCCTCACTTTAAATCCTAACACTAACACTGCTTCTTACGTGTACTTGGCTTGAACATGAGCTAGGCAATGATCAAAGGAGCTAGAGCAACAGGTAGAGGCGTCGTCTCATTGCCATCAACATGCAACGTGAAGTCAATGACGACCTGCTTCGCGAGCAGGACCGAGCGTTCTGTATATCGGTTAAGGTCCCTATTGAAAAGCTTACTCTCAATGGATCACACTCGATCGACCAGAGGACGGTAGAGAATTTGGTAAAGCACTTCAAGTCGGGAAAATTTGATCCGCTGGATCCACGAAGCCATCTACCGGCATTGATGACATCAAATACTCTGCCCCAATACCTATACGATCATGCCGACGACAACCTGCAAGATCCTCCAATGCTCGACCCGGTCGATGTTATCACATGCTTACGCGGGGGAGACCAACTAGAAGCAGCCAAGATATGTTATGCCTCGACTGGGGGCTGGTGGGTCATTAACGTATACCGAGACGGTTAAGTGCTCCTTCGTATCTTCATCTCTTTTAGTAACGTGACAATAGATCTCAGCCTAGAACTCAAGGCTGCACTACGAGACAATCTACTAAGTGCTCGATTACTGAGTGATGGCGACAGAGATTTTGCAGTCGACCTTATGAAGGTTTTAATTAAAAGAGACTATCGACAGGAATAATAAGATTATCAAGATGCGCACTACGGTAGGAAGGTTCAGTACGAGACAGATTAATAGAAGTGGATCTTATTAGTCTTCAGGCAAGCACCTCGGTACCACGATAACAGTAGGACCGCGTATGGAAAGTGGATATCTTCGATCTATTTGAATAGTTGCCGAGTCTCGTAGGCAGGCCTTAAATTATCAAGAAGAGCTCTAGTCACTGTAGATAGTGAAGCTTTAACATAGGCTCAGTGGCCAGTTCAAACGTGGTCCACGTTCCGAAAATAGAGGGTTAACCATGGCAGCATAGTTCTAGAAAGTTCTTTAAGGAGAGTACCAGCGGCGCGGGCCGAACCCTATATATCTAAAACGTCCCATGATGGAGGTGGAGCAGATTTTCAAATGAGATCATTCTGGAGGATTCTCGGTCGTGCAATTTATTCGATGCAACGGAACCTGGTGACAGCGGTATCAAATCAAGGCTCCCGTCTTCGCGGAAAATCAACCGCCCGAGACAGCGCAGAGCCTCCCTTCTCCAAGCACAGAGCACGCTCAAATCACAGCATTGTACCCAGCTTTTCTCAGTTATACTCTAAATCCAGAAATCCCCGCTGTTGCTAAAGAAGGTACATTATCGTCAAATGAGACGCTGATATCCCGGCCCGTGAAGCAATCAAGATTCACATCTCGGTGAAATTTTCGACGCAGAACCGGGAGACCAACATTCGTTACACCCCATGAACCCAAAATTGTGACGCAGTTTTGCGCTCTTTTCTCTTGAGCGAGACCTTCCAGTTCTAAACTACCCCATATACGCCCGGAAGTCTCGGCTCTCGCTAACGTATTAGGTCCCGTCTTCATTCATCCTCGTCTGAAGTATACGAACGATACTGACAATCAACAAGGGTAATATTGAAGGAAATTTCACGAAGAGGTACTCCTTTACCCAATGCCTGGGCACTGGCTTACATACTGAGCTTTCTCTAATGTGTGCACACCTTCACCCTCTTTTAAGCCTGGGTTCTTTGCTGTGGGTCTGTACTTCGTTTCAATGAGAGGACGGTGTCAAAGAGTGGAGGAAAGTCATCGGGTTTGGGACCATCTGTCGTCTGGCGGAGGATGGAAAGTCTTCAATGAATGCCGTCTGTCAGTATTGTAATCAGAGAGTAAGGGTTCAATAGTTGCACCTGGCTTCTGAGCTGGCCATGGAAGTCGGTGGAGCACTGAAGAAGCAGACCTCCTTTACTCTCTGAGTGTGCAGGTCAAAACAAACTGGAATGCAAACACCAAGTAGAGTGACCCATTTAGCTCGGTACGAAATTGAGTATTGTATCTACAGCTTCCAAAAATGCCAGTCTCCTGTGTGGCGCATCTCTGGCCATCCTCCTGTGCAATGGCAGCATGTATCAGGCCAGCGATGATGGCGAAGGTATTTTAAATGCTGTTGGCCGGGGTTTGATGTGATGATTGCGGATGAAAGGATTTGGTGGTGGGAGTTATGGTTGCTGGAGTATAGGCTGCATGATTGAAGTCAGATGCGAGATCTAAAACAAAGCCATCCCGAGAACTCGCTGTCTCTCACCCGCCGGAGGAATTACCTCATAACCTCATTTATCTTCGGGGGTCTGCTCAGATAAGGCCCTTGCGCAAGTCAAACATAATCAATCTGCTCTTATCCGGTTCCGCTTCCACCTGTGAAATCCTTCTTGCTTTGTTTCGATGGGATAAGGACCAGAGGCCCTTCGAAGGAAGTCCGGCCTCTTTGAAGGCTTTTGCTTGTACCCCCAGCGGTCGATGCAATTCTGCCGATTCGTCTTTTCTCTCTCCTTTATTAGGCCTCCTCTGGGCTTTGTGTTTCCGTTGTTGTCGATGAGCTTGCCGTTGTTCTTTGGTTTTACTTGGCACTGAACCTGCATCCTTGGTTTTATCTTCATCAATTAGTTATCTCCGACAGCTTGAGTCAGTCTTTTGACGAACTCACCTTTCGAACAGTTGTTCACTTGTGTAGCCGCCAAGAGGGCATCTATATCGACCTGCCCGGTGGTTTCTTTATGCCTCAGGTGTCGGCCACCGGATCTTGTTGCAAGGGAATCAGCAGCCTCATTGCCACTGGTTCTCTGCCTTCGATCCACTGGTCGTTCATATCCATTGTAAGAGGAATACAAAGGTTCGTTCGGCCAGCTTGATCTGGTTGGGCCGTAGTTTTTCGCCATAAACCCTACCTCTGCAGCCTTTACAACTCAATCGACAACTTCACGAAACCTCAAGGTCTTGAGATCCGCCTCTATGCGAATCGTGAAAACGTCTGCCCGGAAAGGGTGAAGGTCCAGCGTTTGGTATGAATCATAGCGTGCTCTTGCCCAGGGTGGGCGCTAGTCTAGCACCATGGATTTTGCTAAGATTTTTGCGTGGCGCGGCAACCTCGGAGCCCACGACCTATAGGGAAGCAGTCACGCTTACAAGCAGTATGATCTCGCAAGCAATCCATATATGTCATAGGGCAATCTCCAGTAAAAAATCCCCGCATTACCATCTCCCTACCATACGAACAATATCCTCCCAGGCAGAAGAGTATGTCCATCACTGCCTCTCATGTCTCGTCGTACCACTGACCAGATCGAGGCCTCACATCATCCTAGGGATCTGACCCGCGCAACCCTGGGGCCGGGCAATCACAACGCGCAAAAACCAGGGGAAACACTACCAACAAGGCACTGTCCGAACACTCGGCGGCTGCAAAGTTAAGCGATCAGTCACCACGTCAGCTCTGGATAACCGGCTCGAGAAAGCACTTGGATTGCAGCAATCTATATCACCTCTCAGAGTTCGCGCCGCGATGAAACTCCTGGAGATTGAGCGAAAATTCACCTGGAACCCAACCAGCCTCAACATTTTGATGGCGAATGGAGGCCAGCCTCCTTTCTCCTTACGTCCCGCGATTCAGTCGAAAATATTCCGCGACACCTATTACGATCTAGAAAATAGACTCTCCAGCAAGGGTCTCTGGGTCCGAAAGCGTTTGCTTTACAGCCTTCATAAACAAGTCGATGATTCAAAAACCGGCACGTGGGAAGCCAAACAATCCATGCCAGGGAGTTCTTTCGTGTGCTCAACCTACGATGAGACACAAGACCCTAGTCAGATTTTGCAAATGATCAGGAACTACATTCCTAAATGCACTGGACCTGATGAGTCTTTTGGATTAGAAGAGACTTGTCGATTTGAAACACACCGGCGATCGTTTCTCGCAGATGGAAAATTCATTGTCGTGCTCGACGAGACGGACTTTGGGCACTTAGCTGGAGAAGTGGAAATACTTGCAGAGGACGCAAAGAGAGCGCATGCGGATATTGATGCCTTCCTAGCTCGCTACGCATGGCTCTTCGATTGCTCCAAGCCGAAAGGAAAGCTCACAGCTTACTTTGAAAAATTCCCTCCGCCAATCAAAGTGGCCTCTTAAAAATGTGTGAACTCATGGACTAGGCTATCGTCTACAAGCCTATCCAGATTCAAACGTTACTTGTGATACAGGAAGGGATGACTGGTACTGGAACGTTCTAGCTATATCTATCTTCTGATTATCAAGTTGTTAGACATTAAAAAGATTGCAAGCGTTGGCTGCGGCAAGGAACGTACATGAGCAGGTCTCGACTTATGCTCTCATTCGCTTGCATCTGGAGCGAAAGACATGCTGCGAAGTTACTGATGTCTAAATCAGGAGCGTGACAAACGCTAGAAGAGAAGAGAAAACGCTTCGAAACCAAATGAGGCCAAGCCCTTCAACTGTCGCGTTGCCTTTCATGCAATGGTCTTCTCTTCCCTGTTACCGAGCAACCAACGTCAATGCCGCTTCCACAGCGCCGAATGCTGGTCTACCAATCTAGATTGAGCTTAGAGGACTCTCCCGAGCAATCTGCCTTCGACCATTCGTATATCCCGCCTCGCTTCTCAAACCCATCTTCATCCCAGTACACATCTTTCAATGCCGCCGCGACCCCAACCTCTAGAATACTCTTTGTCGGCTTTCCAACTCCCTTGTTTAGGAAACGCAAATACTCGTCCAGCAACAAGTAAGAGCTGGCCATGACGTCGTTGCCTTCTGGGACAAAACATTCCTGATGCTTATGTCTGTCTTTGAAAAGACGCCACTCGTCATCGCTGATGAGGAAACGCCTCGCATCACGAAGAGTATGCTCGGACCCATTCTCTTCTGGAACGATGAGCACTTGGAAACATTTCCAGCGGAAAGGCTGTATCTCTTCGATGGCGGCGTTCATATCCTCGTGGAAGTTGTATTGATTCACCACCGTATTGATCTTCAGCATGATACCATACTCTTTGCACTTTTGACTTAGGTCCATGACAGTCTTGAGGTGATTACCGGTACCTCTTCCGATCTTGATGTTTGTTGTTTCATCAAAAGAGTCGCAGGAGATGGCCATGATGTCTAAGTACTCGCCGTATCCAGCGAGCCATCTCTTCGTCACTTTGCTACCGTTTGTGACGAGGGAGACAGATTCCAACCTAAGAGTTTCCTTGCAGTATTTGACCAGTTGGCCAAGGAACTCAGCATTCATGAAGGGTTCTCCGCCGGCAAAGTTGATCTTCTTCATTCCGGCTGCTTTGAGAATAGCCATGGCTTTCTTCGCATTAGGGAGAGACTCAACGTATGACGTCTTGGCTGTGTGAAAGCAGAACCCTTATGTAGAATTAGCCATAGCTCCTCAAAAGAACTGACGTTGGAACGTGTGACTCCCATACCACAGGAATAGTTGCAATGCCTAGTCAAGTGATAGTTGACGGAGACGGGGATTTTCTTTGGCGTGACCCCTGACTTCATAAGGTGGTACGATCCGAAAATAAACCCGATGAATCCAAAGAGGAGTATGATTTTTGCCATAGAAATATGGCTGAGCATGTCTAGTAAGGGTTTGCAAGGATGCATGTAGAAATACTAAATGCTAAGGGATCTTTCACTAGGTTTCACGAACAATCTGTGAGACTGGCACTTAAGAGATTGCGAGGGATGAAAATGGGTGTGAGCAAATGGTGCTACTCTCTGTAAAAATAGGCGGGGTCGCATCGGCTGCCTGCATGCTGTTGCCTGCTGGGACAGTCATTCAGCCTGGGACTAAATTGGAGGATATCAATGCTCTTGGACAGAAGTCTCAACCTACAAAGAAATCATAAATTTGATCTCCGAGACCGCGCCGAAAGAACAAACAAGAAGCAAATCTTTATTGGTAGAGTATTAAGCTTACTGTTGAAGATGGAGACGACTCACGAGACATTGGTCGACTATGAAACAGCCAAGATCATTTGTGTTATCGGTGAGATCTCTGAAGTGCTCCTACTACTGTTCCAGATGCATTGCTGACCAAATCATCAAGGAGGTCCAGGAGTAGGCAAAGGAACCCAATGCACAAGACTTGCTGCAGACCTCGGGCTTCTGCACATCTCTGTCGGTGACCTCCTGAGGGAAGACGCTGTAAGGCCATCTCTCAATCGCGATCTCCAAATTGAGACCATCATGGGCAACGCATCCCTCGTTCCTTACTACTACGTCCGCAACATCCTGGACCTCTGCCTCATTAAGCATACGCAGAATGGGAGGTCCAACTTCCTTATTGATGGCTTTCCCAGGAGCGAGGAGCAGGCTCAATTTTTTAATGAAGGGGAAAGTATATTTCCAACCAAAGCTTTCGGGGATAGGAGTTGACCGTTATTGCAGGGCTGGAAAGCAAAGGCAGTTCTTCACTTTCATTGCTCTGAAGAAGTTATGCTCTCGCGCATGTTGAAGAGAGCTGAGGTTTCCGGGAGAGTCGACGACACCACCGAGGTTTTTCGAAGGAGATACGCTGGACATATGCAGGAGATTTCAAGCGTCACTAGGGCATTTGCGGGAAAGGTCATTGATGTGCGAGCTAGCCATTAGTCCAGCAGATATGGTCACTCACTGTAACTAGGTTGATTGTGAAAGGGCTCTAGATGATATTTACGAGGGACTCAAAGGCCAAGTTGAGGTAAGTTGCAGCCAGGTACCATCACATCCTCTACTGATAAAATCTCAAGGGGATCTTTGGAATCGTAGAGGAACGAAATAAAGAGCTGCGTGAGATTCCCGGGGCAAGCCAACAATAGCTCACGTTCCGAATACAACTGGATAGTATTTGCTCGAGGGAAGCTCATGCTATGAACATGTTACGAGAAGTGGAATTTTGGCTTTCAGGTACTGCGCGAAAGAAAGGCGCATACCGGAAGGGAAGCTATTGACCTTGAAGAGTCGGTCGACCTGTGCAACACCTCGTCGACAACACGTACAAGAACGTAAGCAATCTTACGGTTTCCAGAAGAGGCATATTGAAGCCTTAATGGAAAACTCGGTATGCCAAGAGCAGCTCGTTGTTGAAAACATGGAGATTCCCGAGTACAGCATGGAGAACGCGGAGCGTGTTGATGCAGCGAAATTGAGTGCGCAAGCCTATCGGGGCCAAGGGGGACACGTAAAAAATTTGGTTGGTGGAGAAAGCTAGGTAATGGTGTAAGCGTTAGCTCAATTGAAACTCCGGGCCAACAGCCTATAGCAGTTATGCACATGCTGCAGTGCTGTATATTATATACATCCGAAGGTCGGGTGCCAATTTGCGATTGTCGCATCTCTCCCGTCCTTCCCTATCACGACAGCTCGTGCTTCACACGGACGGCTGAGAACGGTAGCACGATGCAAAGGATCCAAAAGGCGAAACCGTACGACCGCATTTCGCTACCCAATGCACAACGTCTTCATTGTCAATGGGACTATAAGGTCCTTATCGTGCCTCCTCCACTCCCGCCTTCATCTGGTGCCAACTCATTTCGCCTTGGTCTTCTCTCAAACAGCAAAGTTGGGCAGCTCCTCTCGGCAGAGCATCCACGCTCTGCAGGACCCCCCTTCACTGGGCAGTCATCAGATGTTTGAGGATTGTCCAATCAAACACATGATCATGATCGAGACCGTGGCGTATGAAGAGAGCGCGGAAGATTTTGCGCAGGTAGGTATATTGAGGTTTGTCGTCAAAGCCACAAGAACGGACATGATCGAAATAAGCCGTAAATTCCCGTGGAAGGCCCTCGCACAGATCTTTCGTACTGATCGTCTGCTTCTTCGCCAAGATAAGCTTCTCCATTTGCTCCTGATTCGTGGCCGTGAGACCTTGCCATGGGAGACAGCCCCGGAGGAAGTAGAGAAGCATGTATCCTAGGGACTCCAAGTCATCGCAGCGGTGCTGCACTTGGGTATCTGTCAGCCTTCGAGAAGCAAGAGCCGAGGACGTTGCACTCACCGACACCGAAATGACCGTTGACGCTGGCAAAACGTGCCGTGCCCACCAACTTTGGATTCAGGGCACGACCGGTGTTTGCCTTCGCCTGGGCTGTACGGCGCTTCTCCACACCCATAAAACAGTTCTCTGGCTTGATGTCTCGGTGGATGCCTTTTGCTCCAGAGTATTACACAGCGTATGCTGACTATTCTGAGGCTTTTCAACTGGGAAGACTAGACCGACCTAGAACTATTCGATGAGCAGGGTACTATTGCTGCAGGTTGAAATCGAACTCTAATGTCAGAGTAGCTGGCGTTGGGAAGGGCCTTTACCATTGCCTCACCAACGATGACTCATACTGTGCTATTGCCAAAAGGCTAGCTGCGGGGTCGAAGTTGGCACTAATTCAGCACTATGCATCTTGCCAAGACTTTTCGCGCTGTCGGCCACACCATCTTTCATCAATCCTCCCATAACTTTCTTCCTGTTTCACACCAGCGGCTACATAAAGGTCTGCCATCTCATTCCAATCAACATGGCCCGCGGTCGAGCAAAGTCAAACATCAAGAATAATCGGCGGCAACCTCCAGAACCAAAGGATCCAGGTGAAGTATTCAGGGTTCGTACTTCAACTGTCTGAGCTGATTATCTGTAGGAAAGCGGCCCCAAGGCGTCAAGAAACAGCAAACCCTTCGCAAAAGCCCACGTCTACAAGCAATACGACAGTCTCACAAGCAGTCCTTATCCAAAAGCAATCATATCCAGGGAGTGCAGGCACCTCTATCCCCTCCAGCAAGCAATATCCCCGAGAGTAGAAAGGTATGTGCCCTCTTTGCTTCTCTTACCATGTCGTCGTGCTGACCTGCTGGAGACACCACAGCGCCCGCAAACCCTCCACAAACCATCGACCTCTTCTCGAAAACGGAAACGAGGACAAGGAGGACAAGAAGAACAAGAAGCCGGATATCGCTCTTCTCAAACCCGAGAACAGCCTCCTTCGAAGCGACCACGAACATCGGCTTCGAGCTGTACTGTTGAGGAAAAACTACATCAAGGGGCGGCCAGTGACACCAACGAAAACGGCCCTGACCCTCTCCAATATTGGATTCAGACCGGGAGGTGGCGTAAGGAATACTTCGAACAAGACAGCCAGGTCAGGGAAGATTTTGAAAGCGGTAAGTCTCCGGAAGAGTTTGAACAAAAGGATTGGTTACAGGAGCATTACGCCAGAGAGCCATTCAGACCAATGCACGGTTTTCACCCCTTACAGCATCTGTTTGCGAGGAAGAAGTCTTCAGCTTCCCTACGCCGTAAGAATTCGCAATCAACCCTTCAGACACCCAGCGATCAACTGCCGCGGGAAGTCAAAAGCGCTCAATACAGGAATCCGGACTATGCAATTGAATTGGAGAGAAAGGGCAGCCACATGCGCAAGTCTCCTTTAGGTATCACAGATACAAGCAAGAGCCTCTGCCGAATCATACTAGAAAAGGAGCAAACATTCCCGCAGGATACATTATTTCGTGATGATCTGTTCGACGAAACTTGCGAGAGTATGGAGGGGAGGAACGAGGCTATGATAATTCGGGATATCTTTCCACTTATTTGCCCCTCTGCTCAAGTTCTAAGAATCTACGGGGCTAAACATCTGAATCATCTGTACGAAAGTGTCAACGAAGGCTGGAACAGCGCAATCCCCTTTCATGGTACTCGTCCACAACCCGACTACTCGGTGGGTTTCGGGCGTTCTGCGTTCACAGAGGAACAACTGGAAAAGCTCGAGCCTTTTGTTGGTGAGATTGGATCCAAAATTACCACCTATTTCATGGCCACAACGCGGATGTTCTTTCCCTTCGTCACCTGCGAGGTCAAGTGCGGCGCCGCGGCTCTCGACGTTGCCGATCGCCAGAACGCGCACAGCATGACCGTCGCCGTAAAAGCTCTCGTCGAGCTTTTTAGGTCGGTGAAGCGCGAGAAAGAGCTTCACCGAGAGATCCTCGCCTTTTCGATCTCGCACGATCATAGGTCGGTGAGGATCTATGGACACTACCCCGTGATCGAAGGAGACAAGACTACCTTCTATCGCCATCCAATCCGCGAATTCAGCTTCACAGAACAAGACGGCAAAGAGAAATGGACCACCTACAAATTCGTCAAGAGTGTCTACGATCATCACTCGCTGAAACTTCATAAATTGATCTGTTCAGGCATCGATGACTTGCCAGCCGATATCAATTTTGACCTTTCTCAATCTGCTTCTTTCTCCCAATCTACACCTCAGAGTTCGCAGCAATCGAATGTCGGGTCTATGTTGGGCGAGGATGACAGCCAGTCAAGCGTTCTGGCCTCACAAGAAATTACACCAACCACTTCCTTCACACAAACAACCGAGCGAGCGTTGAAGAAGCCAAGGAATCAGGGTGCTGCAGGTCAGTAGTGCTGGAATTTCGAAAGCAAGAGGCCAAACATTCTCAGGCAGTCTCAAGCAGAGCTTTGGAGGCCAATAATTTGATTTCAATTGGTTTTCATTGGATGAGTTGGGTCATTTGATGCATGGCCCTCAGCCAGCCGAATGGCGATAATTGATGTTAAGGTATGGAGTTCATTAAGCGACAGGGCAATCCTGGATGGAATGCCAAACGTATAGGTATCAGAAGTATTTAATGGTGCCTTCGTGCCTTGATCTTACAGGTGCCGTTCCAATGCCACACATTCTTCAATGTTTTCATCAATTCAGCTTTTTCATGTCCCTGCGCTCCATCTTCCTTTCCACACTCAACGACCATCTCGTTCATGTCTCTGCAGTAAAACCTGCCGCTCACTCTCCTTATTACCCCATCCCAGTTGCCCCCATCCGCCCGCGCCTTTACATAGCGTTGGCGATGGACTTGACGGCTTCTCGGTAGGTGTATCTCGCTTAATTAGATCCTCATGCTTTGGCTGTTCTTGAGTGGGGGAGCTCCAGTTGTGCTGGGCATCGAAGCGATGAGGATGTGGGATTAGAATGACAATGTCTATAATGTAATGCTCCTGCTAGCAAGTGCTCCCTCAAATCATCGACGCTTCCCTCGACGATTCACTCGATCCAGGATAGAGGTAGAAACTCATAACAGCCAAGCGCCCTGTTTCCTCAGCATCCTCTCCGTCGCATCAGCGCCTACTGGCACTTTACTGCAGGTTACACATGACGTCCTGTTATGGTATCAGCGGAAGCATCAACGCGATCTGCTCCCCAGAAAGCTAAGCATCAAGATGATGCAGAGCAGGATAGCTGCAAGCGCAGCCCGGAGTCTTTTAGAGGTTGTTGGAGATTACGTGCTTTGTCTCATGCAGCGCCAACTCGCTTAGAATTTTGGTGACACTCTCCTTACTTGTCATCCAGTGCCCTCAAAGAAATTTCAAGACTTGAAAGGTTTCTTCAATTGGCCTAGTGTACTCAATTTCCAAAATACAGCGAGACCGGCAAATTCCACAGGGCCATATATACCTGATAGTAGATATTCCCAAGGAAGGTCAAGATTCTTTGCTAGAGCGCAGCGACCAGATGCTCTCATCACAATCTACCCCGTTATCGTTATTTCACTTATGCTTCTCAATCTTGCTACGACTGTGGCCATAGTGATACGGGAGGGATTGGATTGCCGAGGTCGTTATCAGCAGGACTGGCCTGTACTGGGTTGGGACTTGAATATGTCGCACCCTAACCCACATACTCAGGCGAATCGCTTGCGTTTGGGAGTCATGATTGAACATTGCTGTGGAGTAAGAGTGAACGTAGGAGAAGGCGATGTAGAAGCGACCCACAGAATTACTACCACGTGCGATTTGGTGCATGTGACCTTCCGCCCTACTACGATTGTGTTGCCATCGACATTCCTTCGGTGTACCACAGTGTTGGAAAGTGTGTTGGTGCTGTTTCAGTGGACCGTGCGCAAAATGCCCGCAGGTATGATACGCGCCACCGTTTGGGCCAGTAATCGAGAACGGGGATAAGGAGGGGAGGTTGTCAGAGCAGGATGTCCTTGTCCTGAGAGAAGCAGCCGCCGACGCTGCTCGGCGCTACGTACATAGACCTCCGGCCGATTAGAAATGGTTGTCTGAATGTCTGGCTTGGACAAAGGTATTAAGCTCGGCTAGGGCAACCTAAATGTCTTGACGTCCTTGCCAATGTGCGATAGCAATGATCAACAGCGTGTAATTCTCAAAGAAGCCCACAACGACTAATCTTTAAAAGCCGAAGTCAACGCCCTTGGCGGATATCTTTGTGGGCACGGCTCCTTTAGACAGTTAGTCAACATGATCCCGGATCAGAAGATCATATACTGACAAACTCCACAACGTATTTGTTAGCTACTAGCCTCACTAGGTAGCGAGAGTAATGTAGCAGTGTGAAGTATTGCACAGAGACGCATCACTTTAGCGCAGCATGACCGCTGGGTAATCACTGTATATTAGAAGAAGACTAATCGCTACTGAGCTACCAAGGGGGAGCGCCTGTATTTGAACTCCTGCCAAGAAATTTACCCCTGCCAGGGGGCAGCATGCTGCAGGCGCTGCGCAGCCAGTTAGCTACTTTAGCCTCTGACAACTACCTCCCCTCCCCAAGGCACTGGTCTCCAGTGCAAGTAGATAGAAGTAACTATTCAGCCCATAGTCAATGTCCCCATTGCGCGCTCTGCAAGCTCGTTAAAAGCCTTGAAAGCCCAGTAGGAGAAACAAGGAAAAGAGCCTTATAGATGTAGACGCAAGCACACCGCCGTGTAGCAGCACCGGTGTTGGTGCGTAGTGCATTGTTGCGCTGTTGTGTGTAGTGATCCTCCCAGCCATCTTGTTTCGTGGTGATGGCGAACCTCCAATATATCATGCGCGTTTTCGTGGTGAACTTTTCTCACCACAACAACATCCTCCACTCCATCCGCCCCACCGCCCTCTCTCCGTAAGGTATGCAAGTCATGCATCCCTTGTTAGGGATCACTGCTGACCTTCTCGTAGCTTCTCAACTGTTCCCTGCGTTCCGCAGGCTCGTCGCCGTCGACGCCCTTACTAACGCACACAGCTCACAACAACAATAATAACAACAATAACACCAACAGTATGTAGCTCTTTACCCTGTCTTTCAGTCATGCTCTAGCATAGCCATGAGCTCCCAGCGATCATGCTGGGCTGAGGTGATACCTCTTAGTGCGATACTTCACAATGCTACATTACTCCCGCTATCTAGTGAGGCTAGCTCTCATATGGAATAGGAAGTGGCTGAATTTAGGCAACAGGCCTTATCCTATACAAAGTAATGCGGGCCGAGCCGGAGTTGGCTCCGTTGTGCTGCGCCTCACTTGGTGTCCTTATGAGACCCGTTGATCATCTTAGGATCCCATACCATTACAAGAACCAGGTTTCTCGAAGACCAGTACCGGCAGAACTCTCAACAATCCCAGAGGAAATGGGTCTAAGCATCGGGCAGATCCTCAGAGGACGAAAAGGAACCTATCGACTAATAGAGGCGTTGAAGGCTCCCACGGTCTTTAAAGCGCAAGTCTTACCAAGCTCTTCAATCAAAGCAGACTTGTATGGCTCATTGAACGTGCTTAAATACTTGGACTGATGGCTCACTCATATCCAGTGCCGTGGTGAAGACTGAGATAGGGCCTGAGAAAACATGCTTGAAACGCGAACGGAGTAATTACAAGCTGCCTGCTATTATATCATGTCAATACATTCGAACTCTGTACGACGTTGTGGGACCAGACGGAGATGATGCACAAGTCGAGAGTGCATCGATGACCGAAGATCCACCGTGCATGGTATTTGAATGGATGGAGCATGACCTACGATCAGTGCCTTCCGATCAATTTCGACAGAATTCATACCTTCCCAAAATTATCGCTAAATCAGTCTTGTCAGCTCTGGTCCTTCTCAAAACGCAGTATGGTGCAGTGCATACTGGTGAGTATACTGTCTTTTTGGTTTGTGACCTATCAACGGCTGATGGACTAGACATCAACCCGAACAATATCTTCCTATCCGGCATCAACGGGCCTTCTCCAGTGGTCAAAGTAGGAGATCTAGGGAACAGTGAGCCTTTGCCCTAGTGAAGCTCATGAACGACGCTTACTCTTGTAGTGTTGCAGGAGGGCTACGACAAAATTCGCGTCCAGAGCCTTTCAACTCGCGCCCCAGAGGTGTGGCGAGGCCTAGGTTGTTGGCATTCTTCTGATGTATGGTCACTTGGTGTTACGGTTAGTCGCATTGCCTCCATCACGATCTTGACTGATTGAAAAGTTGGCACATTGGTTATCTCCGCCTGTTATTTTCGGGACCAAGGACAAGGTAGTCCAAGGACTTACTGAAGCGTGGTGCATTGCAAAGATCCGGCGCCTGATTGGGCCGCTGGATCCACCTGTCAACAATCCTGATTACGAGGAAGAATTTTTGGTCGCTGAACATATCGAGTCGACGACTTTTCAGCATCCGGACACCAAATTGGAAACGAAATTTATCAAAGTAGGCACTTTGCGCGAGGAACTCGAGAAGTTGCCTGGCCCAAAAGTGTCGCCGGAGTTGATAGATTTCATCCAATACCTGCTCTTGGTGAACCACATGAAGAGACCGGCAGCAATGGAGGCACTACAACATCCGTTTTTACAATCTCTTTCGTAAAGAGATACGCGAAAGAGTTCCTCCGAGCGGTGAATGATCTCATTTACGCCTTGGACAACTGAAGCCCGGCTCAATGCTACCGACATTGGTACACATGTTTCCTTGTCACTGGTGTGGAGGTATAAGAGTATCACAGCTGCGTTGCATATAACATTTCTATGTTCACAAGCAGGATCATACGCTCGAACAGGACTATCTGCAAACACAAAGAATCTTTCACACGCCCACGCAAACATAGTCCCGGGGTTGTCCAAACTTCCGAACGGTCCAATATGAACAAGACCACGAACGCCAGCCTCCTGTTGAAGCTTTCTCTGCCGCGTATGATGTCTATTTAGCTGGCTATGGAGATTCATTAGTCTCGAATATGAACGGGATTCATCGTAAAGTTTCACTTTTTGCTTGCTAGGGTTCGTGGCAACGTGACCAACACAGACGTCTTTGCCCGCAGAGTCCTTCACGTAGATGGTGGAGTGATCATCAGGGTCATCCGCACTAGGGTGCGGCATGGAGCTATTCATCATCAGCAACTCTCATTCAAGTCTTCACTTGAGTTATTGCACACGTGATTATTATCTTGCCTGCTCGGGCTTTTTGGCCCGCCGTCATCATTTTCGATCCGCTGAATGCATTTGCAACCTTTTCTGCTGTCTGTGCAATGACAATTGGATCAATTGGATCAATGACGCGTTTATAGCCTTTGTCTTGAACTTCTTCTGCAAGAATGATAGAGACTTTCCTTGCGCCGTTAGCGACTTCTTTGACGACACGGCCAGACATTATATGATATGCGCCAAGGATCGAATTGTAAAGTGAGTGCCAGAGAATCAGTGTAGACAAATCAATGAAAGTTTGATATTCTGGAGGAGATTTGGAGGTTCAAGTACGTTCCTTTGCCCTGTTCTACACTATGCAATACCTTAATGAGAATACCGGGTTCCATGGTTCTAAGTAGGATCTCTGAGTCAGACAACTGGATGGTTTAGGCAACGCATCAAATTGAGAGGTCCCCATTGATTAACAGCGCAACCTTCATGCAGTGGACTACATGCGGGTGTGATACATGACAAGCCAGAGCATCCTTCTGAACGAACGTGTATGCTCTGTTGCAATAATGAGGGTGTGGGTCGATTTGGCGTTGTTAATGGCGCAGCGACACCGACACACTTTAAGGCGGCTAAAGAGAACCTACTGCAGTGCCGGGCGCTACGCTGTGACTTTGGGAAGGCTACTGAGAGAATGATGTGAGCTATCGTTCCTATAGGGAATGCGAATGATCCTGCCAAGGAAGCCTGCGTTTACAACCACCCAATGGGCAGATCTGGCTTAGCTCGTCTCAGGTCAGAGGCACTACGACTGGGTGTTACAAGGCGGCGGAAGGTTATGTGAAACGCTAGACACCAAGCGCCAGCGAAGCGATGGTCGCAATTGTCAACATATCCCAGCGAGGGTCACGAGATGGATAGCAGGAGTCGACAGCAGAGAGACTGAGGCAGGGGGAAAAGGGAGAGGAGAGGTGAAGGAAAGATGGAAGATGATGCAGGGATGGATGGTATTTTATGCACTGCGAGTGGAACTATGGCCCGGGAAAAGTTGGTATTGGACATGATCTAGTGAAAGGGTCGGGCCAGCAATGATTGGAGGGCTAGGCGGCAGCATTGAAGGATTGTAGGCACCAGCATGCTGCCAACGAAGGCAATTGAAGCCGGGCTCAAGGGAGCCCTTTCAGGCTCCAGCGTGCTGCGCCCCTGCACTGCCCCGTGGGAGCTCACCTCGGCTCAGGCATGGCTCAGGTACGGCTCAGGGCCGCTCACCCCGGCTTCACCTTAAAGCAGCCGCGGCTCACCTGCGAGGCTAGAAGTGGAAGGGGGAAAAATGTTTCGTGATCATGTCTAGAGAGGTAAATTCCTTAATATTTCTTTATAAAATATAAGTACTAATAGTATATTTAGAGCCTCTAGACTGGGAAACCGAATGGGCTAGCCTAGATTCCAAAATCCTTGAATTCCGAACCAAAGAAATTCGAAAAATCGAGAAAAACCCTACCGACGACCCTAGTCCGTGGCTAGAAAGAACTCGATGGAGATATCTGCACGGATGCTCGAATGAAGTCTATTTTCTAGAAGGTTCCTCAGGTTCTATCTAACAGCCCTATCAGGGGCCCATCTAAAACAACCAATAAGCCATCCACGCGGCATCCACGAGATGATGACTCGTTTCACACCCGTTGTAACAGAAACGATCCGTTCGTCATGGATGAAACTGCAAGCAAGATACCAAGGTGTGAGGTGTAGGACAAGAGAACTTCTTCACATTGTGACTTTGATTGCATGATGTTGTTTCTCGGCCCTCCTAATTACGCTACAACGAAGGTTGAAATATGAACGCTTGTATATCTTCTACTTCAGTGGCAAGATTTTGAAAGGTCTCAATCTTCATGTCGTCGATTCATCTGTCCCAAAGCCTCCAGCAGATCGACCGCGAATTCTCCACCCTCCCGCGCGGCCTTGTGGAGAGCTTGGGCGAGTTACGGAACGTGTGAATATGATCTGGCTGCTTCGGTAACGACTAATTGTCTTGCCTCCTTGTTTGGGAAGGCTTGAATGCCATCGAAAAGATCGCTGATTGACCAAGAGTGCAGTTGAGACCTGAGCCGTTGAAGAGCATACACTTCCAAGTCCGGCATGCGAAGAGTGCGTGCTGTGAGAACGACGCTCGACTGTTTCAGTAAATCTGGCTCGTCTTCTGGGAAATACTGTCAATACCCTGCAAAACTTCGGAAATTCACGATCAACCTATACTATCCAGAAGTTCCGTAGACGATTCAGGATAGGTTTCCTTATACATGTATTGAAGGACCCTCCAAAACGAATGTACTCTCCAATCAGGTATCAAATATTCGAGTACTTGGGTCTCCGGTTTTTTCAAAAGAGCTTCATTGATAATCGGACTTCGATGTGCCAAAATGATGCGGTGAGTAGGAAGTTCTATTCCGGTCGTTCCAAGGCGAATTGAGACATCGGAGTAGCTGGAATTGTTGAAAAAGCTTCATAGCAGTTAGCCAGGCTTTTGTGAAAGTCAGAATTACGAAGGAACGGCATACTCCGAAAGACTTAGATCCTGTCCGGAGTTCTCGTTCCGATGTGTGAGTTCAGAAATTTCGAATCTCGTGATCGAAGTCGCCATGAGCTGTGTAGTGTGATTCTGTTCTGCAGCTGCAATTTCTAGGAAGATGGAAGAATATCAATACATTTCTGAACCTCGCACTACTCTCTCTTCAAATAAATTTGGCTCCCTGGTCTCCAATTCTGGCTCACTGGAGGACCATTTCTGGTCCCCTTAAGGCTATAGTCGGTCGATTCCAAGAATAGAATTTTGGTCACCCATCATTTTTGGTCCCGAAATGCAAGCCACATGTGGGTAACAGGAAGGGGATGCCAAAACTGAAGGGGTGGCCAAAATTGGAGGGACAGCCAGAACTGGAGAGAGTGCCAGGATTGGAAGGGTGGCCGGAATTGGACGTTTTCATATAGGCCGAGGGCAATTCCGTTGGATTGCATGAACGGCTATCAGGAGTATAGAACCTTTTATCTTCTCTTCATAATAGCGACGCAACCTTATAATTATGCCTTACGCAGCAAAAGCAAAGACGCAACAGTTCACCCGGAGGAAATCGAATCTGGTGAAAAAGGCGGATCAGCTAGCGCGACTGTGTCATGCGGACCTTGCACTGATTATCCGCAAGAATCGAAGATATTATACTTATCGATCGACCGATCACGAACAGTGGCCTCCCACAGTGTCAGAAATCGTACGTATGAACACAACACATCGATCATAAGCTGACTCGAGCTTAGAAAGCGTCGTACCCGTTACCTATCAACCTGTTGTCTAAAGACTTTGATCACACCGTTCGTGAAGTTCCGCATAGCTCGAAGGTGGAGAATCTGTGGAATGAGAGGTCTGGTTCGGTTGAGGCTTCGGAAGGCACATGAATATTAAGGGATCTGACGTCACATCGTATGCGTTTAGCAGTACAAATAATGCTATATAGTAGCGACGTTGAGGAAGCTGAGACAACAATACCGATACTTGCTTTCTCGACAGGAACATCCCCGAAGTAGGCTGGTCATTGGGCATTTTTTTTGACGAGCCAGTTCCGCTCGATAATATATTGAAGGTTCTGTAGCATCTTGATATATCTATGCTATGGTTGAATAGGGGAAGAAGTAGGATAGGCAGAAGCAGAAAGATGGGAAAGAAGTGGGCATGCGTTTGACCCCGAAAAAAAGGCTCCTGTTTTAACCGTCAGGCACATGAAACTTCCAATATATAAATAGCAAGAGGATGATGTTTCCGAAGCTAGCACTGGCAGCGACCGCCGTATGAAGCGCAGCGAAAGGTAGTACCGTGAATGCCAATACTGGCAAAGAAAGTACTGTCAACTTTACCGCCGGTTCTGCCACTACCATTTAATTTTGGATTAGGCTACAGCCAATGACGCTGTTACCGGCGAAGAAGAGGCAACATATACTTAAGAAGCGCCTACTTTTGTTGGCATGCTGTCACAATCCGCTCGCGAACAAAAGCCAGCGGGCCGATGATGAGGGGGAAGGTTGGTTGGGGCTGCTCCAGGTTCTGGGTGGTGGGGATTTATAGGATGGACATTCCTAGAATGTGATTGGTTACCACGATTTGCGAGCAATTAGGTTCGCATAACGCCAAGGCTCTATGACTCATATTCTTAAAAGTCACAGGGCGTAATCATAGATCTCCGTGTTTCATAACCTAGCTGAAACATGTCGAGCATCAAACTTAGAATTCATGTTCTAGAAGCTTCTAAACCTTCAGAGGTGGGCTACGTCGTTAACCCGTGCTTAGGATAACGTATTTCCTGCGAGCCGTGTCCGCTATGCAACTCTGGCAGAAGTCTCGTGGACTCGGCTTCTAGCAGCGGTATGAATTTTTATACTTATGGAGATGCTGTTGAGGATACAGCATAAGATGTGTGCCGTCGCCGATAACGTTGTCGAGATGTTGGACCTCCGTCAGTCTGTCGTCGCTAAGCACACGCTCGGTTGCTGGGAGACTGTAAAGGCTACACGTGCAATCGAAGCTGAAATTGTTTTAGCTGTTTGATGTGTGGTACAAGGAACTCCAAGTCGTTTGGACGCTCCTATTTGGGTAGCGTGGCCTACGAGAATGGCCCGGCCCGCCCACTCGGGTTAGTCAGCTCCCGCCGCCCTGCTCACCCACCGCGCACCTTCGCGTCACCCGCTGCTCACTTTCGCTCACCTTTGCTCACCCACTGCGCAGGCGCTGCTCGCTCCTGCTCTCCTCAAGTCCTATTCTGGTGACTCTTGGTGCATCCTACCCGCTCGAAATCGTCAACTTTAGACGGCGAACCCCAGCAGGATGGAGGGGGGCCAGAGCTGGCACCCTGGGGTGCAGAACTGGATGCAGAGACTACGCCATGCCCTCCCCCCAACTGTTCCGATTTTCCTCATCCCAAGCTTTTTTGAATCCTTTGATCCAAGAAATCTTACGATTTTCCATCTCCACGAGAAACAATCCGAGGTTCTACCACGTTGACCCTTAGGGAAGTAATTGGTACATAGTCACATTCCTTGTAATAGAATAATAATAACTCTTATAACACTAATGAATTACTATAGACTTGCTATAATAACGCTTAATAAGAGAATAGCTATATATTATAAAAATCCACTAGTAAGTACGTAAAATCACTAGCGTAATATATTATATTCTCAGCTAGTAAATTATAAAACATCGTCGCTTTATAATCTTATAAAGCTGAATATATAGCTTTAAAGGAAGCTATTAAGGAGCTAGCCTATCTATAATCTATAGTACGGGAGCTAGGTGCATTCTATACGAAAGAAGACCTGTATACGGATAGCTATAGTACTATCGCCTTATTAAGAAATCCTAAATATAATATACGAATGAAATACGTTAATATACCTTACTATTACGTACGTGAATATACCCTTTGCACGCCCCGTAGTTCAGGCTGCGACAGCCAACAGTCGATTCCTATTCCCCATCCTCCCAAGCCAGCTAGGCCTACCAGACTCAGTTGCTACCGCGCCGACAGTTTAACTCTTTTCAGCTTTACGATCACTCTTAAGAGCACTCGAAGGTTTCCAGCCAGTACTACGGGGGGCTAAGGGTCGTCGCAGGCCAAATCGTCTTCATTGTAACAACGATAATATAATCTTACACATTTTTGCGAATGCCCTACAAGGCCTCAGCGATGTGCTCCAACTTCTTCACAATATCCTGTTCAGTAACCTTTTGCAATCTCAGAGAAATGGCTGTTTCCTGCTCTCCCAGATATTCGGGCTTCTCTACAGTATCTGCTTCGAGGCAATGCTCGATAGCGTTACGGAACGCATCGCCGCATGCAGATGCTACTTGCTGTAAACATGGACCAGTCTCTGCTACCTTCGGTGGCAAAGCTGATTTGCCAAGAAGCCATGACTGCATCTCTCGAAGCGCACGCGGCTTAGCTTTCGATAGATCCTCAAGACCCACGATGTCCTCAACACGCTTCCAGAGCGCAATTTCGATGATCACGACGCTTAGACTGTAGATGTCGTAAGACTTCCGGTAGTTACCGTCCATTTGGCTAGATTGTGTGTTCGGGTGGCGGTAGATGTCCTTCGAAGGATCGAATCCGGGTTTCTCTGTCATTTGGTCGATAATACTGGGCCGAGAGAGCTCGAATCCAGACACGAATGGCGCACTAAGATCTGGTGGCCTGGGCGAGGAAATAAAGACGACATTGTCCGCTCGCAGAGCTTTATGCAACCAGTTGACAGCATGGAAGCTGTGAACACAACGTGCTAATACTGCACACAAAGATACACGCGTGCTAAGTGACGGTTTCGGTTCCCGTCCAAGCAACTCTCGAAGCGTGATAATGTCAGACTGTACCCCATAGGTTAATGGTTTCTCGAACACAATCCCAAACCGGGTCGCGTATTCGCTATCTACGGTCTTCACGTATCTAAGACATGGTGGGGCCCTGAATCCGTCTGGCTTTACAAAGCGAAGGAGATCTGTCAAAAGGCCGATCCGGCGTCCGACCTGTTCGTTCTCCGGAACTAGGCCGTTACCAGCTGGAATATCTTTCCACTCTATCCAGACGCTACCCCCTTGATAGATTGCATTCGTTCGCTGCTGTGATGTATCAAACTGAAGCGCCCCTTCAGCAAATACGAATTCGCCTAGCGGAAGTGGGGTGCCAATGAACTTGGAGTCTGAAGCAACCATAGCTTTGCTATTTAGCTGGCTCAGTATGGTAGACTGGATTTTGATCTCTACCAGCTGTTTAAGGTACTTCTTCCTCTTCTCCTGAGTCGCTGTTTCCTGTGCGACTGTTTGAGACAAAGGGTTGTTCTCTGGGCCGATATTTCCATGTAGGGACTTCTGCTGACTCTCTGCTGTAGGAGTCAGAGCTTTCACCAGAGTGGTGAGGCTGACGACGTCATTGCGAAGCTGCAGAATCTCTAAATAGTTCGTGTTCATAGTGTCTTGCAATCTCCGGATCTGCGAACTGTCCAAGAGGGCGATAAGGAATGAATTTAGGTTCTCAAGCTTCGAAATCAGGCATTCGAAGGAATCTTTGTCCACAGCCGCCCAGACGAGACGTTTTGGCTCCACTGTGATAGCTCGCAAATTTCTGCCCGTTTGAGCGATGGCATGGCCGAATTTGCGAACACGCTTGAGAGACTCCACTTTCTTACTTGTGGAATATTCTCTCCCATTAGTGGTCTTATTATCCGGTGGGAGAAACAACAGACCCATTAGGTCGATCTCCGGCTCCTTGTAATTATCCCGATCGATGTCTGCCGGTACGACGAATTGTTCGTATTTGCCGTTCGCCTCTGCGTAATGCTCGAGTAACACTTTGATTTCGGCAAGGACAGCTATCAGCAGGTGCCGATTAACTTGGAGAGTGCCGCAAATAACTCCGTCTGTGTATAGAATGCCAGCTTCGAGACTGAAGTTCAGAAAGCGTTGCTGTTCGATCTGGACGCGCATACGTAGGTAGCGATATGTCTCAGATAGATTGGTTGCTTCCTGGTAGAACTTGAAAGCTGTTATGTATCAGTACGAGGCCCGCTTATTTGAGACATTGCAACCTTTGATGCATTCATCGGTAATTTGTATAACGAGAGATGTTACGCCAACTGCGGCACCAAGAACTGATAATGGGTCCGCCATAGTGTAAAACTAGGCCTGACTGGCGTCGCAATGAAAAGTAGCACACTAGTTCTCTTCTACAGTCGATGTAAGGTATCTATTGGCAGTATCGATAACAACGATCTAAGCGGATGATCGAAGGCTGTCACATTAAGGCCGCGTTAAAGTTTGTCAAAAGAGATACTTCTGGTGTGGCGGTACCGCACCGCCATACAGCTGAACGGAGCTGAGACTAGAAGGGTTCACCTACCTCTGGGACAAACCTACCAATGGGACACTCGTAGGGCTGAAGCCCCAGGACCCCCAAGGGTGTACCCTAGAGCTGGTGGCTTATGGGCCTCAGCCCTACCAGTGTCCAGAGGTAGGTGAACCCTTCTACGCGCTTTTGATCGAAATCGCTTGATTCGACAGTATCTCTCCGCAGAACGTCCATACGCCTGCGTTGCACCACCTAGAACCGTCAAGATACACTTCAGCGTCACTGAATACAGGGTTATCTGATTGTAAAATTCGACACAGCTTGCGCAGCCTAATCCTTGAACAAAGCCGGAAGCGCCTGAACCCACCAGCAGATAAGTTAATGTGGACTTCCCCCTAAAAGGTAATTAGGTACGACGAAGGTAATATTTGCCAGAGATGTAGCTTATACCCGTCTAGTGATCCTTCGCCGGTAGAACTACCTACTTGAATAGCAAATCAGCTCTACATCTTCAGGCCGTAACACCTACAGCTGGATACTAACATCTGAACCAAAACAGTACCCAGATACTACTGTGCCGAGTCCGGCTCGACCAATGCTCTCGCGTCTTAAACGATCGAAAGCAGGAAAGAAAGACCTCGACTTAGGACGGAAATGTTTCAATGAGCAGCGATACCCCGAAGCAGAACAACTGTTCCAGCAATCGGTACAAGAACGAGAGAAGGTGCTGGGTATGGAGCACGTCGACACGCTTGACAGTAAATCCTGGCTGGCAGTTACGCTTTATAATCAACAGAAGTACCGTGAGGCCGAGCAACTGTTCCGGCAGTCGGTACAAAAACGAGAGAAGGTACTGGGTACGGAGCACGTCGAAACGCTTTGGAGTAAATCCTGGCTGGCACTCACGCTCTACAGACAGCAGAAGTACCCTGAGGCCGAGCAACTATTCCGGCAGTTGGTACAAGAACTAAAGAAGGTACTAGGTACGGAGCACGTCGAAACGCTTGACAATAAATACTGGCTGGCAGTTACGCTTCACGATCAGCAGAAGTACCCTGAGGCCGAGCAACAGTTACGGCAGTCGGTACAAGAACGAGAGAAGGTACTAGGTACGGAGCACGTCAACACGCTTCGGAGTAAATACTCGCTGGCACTTACACTCTACGATCAGCAGGAGTACCCTGAGGCCGAGCAACTATTCCGGCAGTCGATACAAGAACGAGAGAAGGTACTGGGTACGGAGCACGTCGACACGCTTCTGAGTAAACACTGGCTGGCACTTACGCTTCACGAACAGCAGAAGTACCCTGAGGCCGAGCAACAGTTACGGCAGTCGGTACAAGGACAAGAGAAGATACTGGGTACGGAGCACGTCGACACGCTTCGGAGTAAACACTGGCTGGCAGTTACGCTTCACGATCAGCAGAAGTACCCTGAGGCCGAGCAACTGTTCCGGCAGTCGGTACAAAAACGAGAGAAGGTACTGGGTACGGAGCACGTCGAAACGCTTCGGAGTAAATCCTGGCTGGCACTCACGCTCTACAGACAGCAGAAGTACCCTGAGGCCGAGCAACTATTCCGGCAGTTAGTACAAGAACTAAAGAAGGTACTAGGTACGGAGCACGTCGAAACGCTTGACAATAAATACTGGCTGGCAGTTACGCTTCACGATCAGCAGAAGTACCCTGAGGCCGAGCAACAGTTACGGCAGTCGG
>JAABUP010000693.1_pt1 | contig 72463 bp, 105 predicted proteins | sample 5559201 | NCBI WGS metagenome assembly JAABUP01 (sample SAMN10711887, study PRJNA513373) | rock metagenome | isolation source: Antarctica rocks | place: Antarctica | reverse complement strand
ATAACCCCTGGGGCGGTGGGGCGGGGGGCGGGCTCCAGTGAGGGTTACATCTAGCCCAGTTTTCTTGGTAGGTTGAAACTCACCATGCATACGAAGGCTCTAAAAGTCTGCCGACATGTGTTGCACCGACACTTTCATACGTACACTCACCCCGTGGGTTTGACGAGCTTTGCTGAAGACTGCAGTTTCGGGAATTGGTCATCTGATTCAGTCTGATAAAATTATGTGCCACTAAGAAACGCACTAATGTAATTTGAATGCAAATCGAATTGGCATGTAGCCCGGTTCAGACAAGCATCGCGGCCAGTTCATTCCACCTGCAGGTGAGTAAGCAATTTGCGCAAATTCTTTGACTGCTGAGCTGTATCTGCTCCCGCAAACAGGTGATGCCTTGTAATGCCCTTGAACACTGATGACATCAACATCAATGAGCAAGGCATGAATTCATTACATGTCATAAGTTGTTTCACAATGTTCCCCTGCTGTTTTGACCCACAATAAAAGGAATGTCATCATCAGATAAGGCATCACCTCCATGACTAGGCGCACGAAGTCTTGTCAGATCGGCAAAAGGGGTTGCAATGAACTTTGTACACCCAAAAGGGAAAATCCTACTCAGTCAACACGTCCCAGATGACTCTAATAGTCACTGGGTCAGCAAAGGCCTGCAGATCTCTTGAGACAAGCAGGAGCAGCAAGCACAAAGAAAACACAGCGTCAGTTAGCTGGTGGTAGGCTTGTCATACAGATCATCTGGAAAAACAGAAGAAAAAGGGGGAACACTGAAAGCAAAATGCATGGCCCGTGACAAACGCTGTACAAGACTCAGCACGCATGCTATGCAATGCCAACAAAGGCCCGCATCATAGAGCAGGCCTTGTCAAACTCAGAGTCAGCAGTATTGTCACCCCTCCAACCAGTCATATCTGCCAATGCTGTCGGCCATACAGGCAGAGTACCTTGTCTTTCCCTGGCAACCTGATAAGCAACAGCTGCCAGCATAGAAGGCTGGACACTGACAAACTGCCCACTCTCAAAAGCCCCGTTTATGGTGTCCTGAAGACTGGTGCTCTGAGCTTGCAGAGCACCAAGTCGCTCCAGGTACACATTGAGGCAGCGCACTGCAGAGACTGTTGTCAATGCACTGCCTGCTGGGGTCAAAGACTGGCACACCCCTTCTAACTGCTTTACAAAATTGATCAAATCACCTGTGATGCAGCAACAAGCCATTTTATACACTGCACAATCCATGACTGAGGGGTGCATGTCAGCATTATTGCCTTGGGTTGCTGCTTGCGATGTCCCAATTTAGTGCAAGTACATGCAGCAGAGGACATGAGCAGCTGCTTTGGGCTGTAGCAAGCCATGCCATCTCACTCTGCAATATGCTGATGTCACACGACATACACACTCGATGCTCACAAAGAATCAAGAAACAGGAAACAAAAGCATGCGTTGCTGCAAGGCAAGCTTATGACCAGCTATTGCTGATACTAGGTGGCAGAACCTGCCTGTTGGTACATTGACTAGGGCTGCTAGGGCTTCAGAATCCAGAACAGGCTGGGGTTGGTCCAACCCACACCTTGTGGCCAACACCAGACTTGCTCCAACCATCTCAGAAACTGTTTCCTGCGTCCAGCACAACAAAATGTGGGATCACTGTGAAACACACTCTCTGTGTCATCTAAAATAGGGTTGAACACCACATTCAGGAATGGACACCAGGAATGGTTGCAAAGGAAATGCCTGTGGCGGGTGCAGAAATGTGGGGCTGCTGTGACTGCACCTCAAGATGCCATGATTGCATGCTGGCATAAGCATGATGAAGCGATACCGTGCTATTGCTGAATACAGAGGTCAAGGCCTGAAGCAGCCTTGATCCTGACCACCGCTTGCTCATATTCAGCAGAGTCAGCACTTGCTTTCAGCACAGTCAGCTGTCAGCACAGTCAGCTGTCAGCACAGTCAGCTGTCAGCACAGTCAGCAACTGCTGGCAGCACAGTCAATGCTGACTGTCAGCACACTGTATCAAAACCTGCCTGTCAGATACACTTGAAACGCCAAATGAGTGAGCGCAAACCATTTTGGTGATGCAAATGATGGGAAATTCAACCGCATCTTGGCTGATGCTGGCATGTGTGGCAACATACCTGGTTGAAGAGGTCACTGCGGTGGTGTAGCAGCCTGTCCAGCATCAGAACTGCATCAAACGCCAAGGCTTCAGACAAGCCAAGGCTGTCAGCAAGCTGCTTAGCAGTGGTCAGGCACTGAGGTCTGCTGCTCAGGTACTGCCGGTTCAGCTGGGCACCGACTTTGACGTTGGGAAAATAGGACTCAAAGGTGCGCAGCGAGGTCCAAGCTGCGCTGCAGTTGGCAGCTGTGCGCTCCTCAGCTTGCAGGAAGCTCAGATTGGCTTGCATGGGGCTGCGAGCCAGGCTCCGGCCTACAGGCAGCGGTGCTGGCATTTGATAGGCAAGCAAAGGGCAGGAGGTGAAAGGCAAGCACTGGACAGAGAGGGAAAAGCTTCTATATGTAGGGCAAGGGAGGAGCTGAGACAGTATCTGATGTAAGGTGAGTTATGCAGTGAAGAGGTCAATGGGATAGGGTGGAAAGGCAGGCAGGACAAGCAGGGGTGGGCAAAAGGGCAGTGGGAGGCTTGACTGGTACAAGAGCTCAGCAAAGCTGACAATGGTGTTCACGCTTTCAAGAAGCTGCAGTGGGGGCAGTTGGGATGGGCAAGTGCAGCAGGCACTCATTGGCAGGGGGCAGTGGGAGGAATGGGCAGAGCGCAGTGGGCGGCAGACCTGATAGAGGGCTAGTCAGGGGCTGGGCAAAGCTGGACATGATGGTCTCAAACTCAGGCGCTTGCAGCCATTGAGCTATGCCCTCTGCAGACGCTGACAGGGCAAACTTGTCTGTGTCGTCGCTTTTGCTGCACGGCAGCGCAGGTCTGTCAAGGTCAGGGAATAACACAGCAGACTGAAGGGATAGCTTGCTGCCTAGATCGGGCTCCCTGTTCTACAGACTACACTGCACTAGGAGGATCAGCCATGACATTGCAACACATTGCAGTTTTCCAGCGGCCTGTCTCTTCCTGTGAACATGTGCCCAAACATTGCATGGCAGGGCAGAGTGAGTTGTAGTCTGCAACTCACCTGGAACAGCCCGCACAATGGCATGCAAGTCACAGAGCAGCATGGGTCAGACAGCTTGTGCACACTCACCTGAAAGGCAAGCCAAATCCTCTGACCATGTCTAGCACAGCAGCCTGATTGGCTGATGCATTGTCTTTGGCCCCGAACAGTTTAGCCGCCACAGCAGGCAAGGCTGAAGCCATTCGTTTCTGCCCTCGTGAAGGGCTCCTGCTGCGTCCAGCCCTGCGTCCAGGGCTTGGGCTGCTTGGACCAGCCCCACTGGAGGGTGCTGCCTCCTCCTGAGGAGCTGCCTGAGAAGCTCTAGACTGCTCTTCTTCTGGTGACACTTGGGGGGCTACCTCAACCTTGCTGGGGGTCTGAGCAGGGGTTGAGTGTGTCCAGCTACCGATGATCAGTACAATGCGCTGACGTAAGCTGCCTGGCCCGTTGGTTTGTATAGCATGATGCAGGTCTTGTAGCCATTTGTGCAGCGCTAATGCTGCAACAGTAGGAACTGGTGCTGCAATGCAAACCTGCATGGAACAATTGGCCCTTGGACTTTGGACACCTTCCCTGTTGTGGTGTCTGAGTGAATGCATTGAGCACATTGCCTGTGGTACATCATTTGCTGCCCTGCTGCTGCCACGTTCTGCCTTGCCAAAACAAGCTAGCACCAGACCAAGTATGCTTGAACCACGCAAGAGCTGGAGCCAGCCTGATTGCAGCGATACCCTCACAATACTGCCGTAATCACTGAAGCATGGACGACGTAAGCCGTAGCTGCAGGTGCAGTGCAAAGATACGCACAGAGATTATCTCATTAGCTAGGCAGAGTGATGGAATTGCGGTGAGCTGCAACAGAAATGCAAAAGGTGTGTCACACTGCACTGCCCATGCCATATGCTAATTGCACAACAGTCTAGCCATGAAGCAGCCATCATGCACTGCTGCTTGCTACACAGCTTGTTGGCAGCTGTGATACACAGCTGAGGCAAGCTGAGTCACCTCAAGCGTATCTGAGTCGTCTTCAGCAGCTGCTTGTACAGCTTCCATGCCCCTGACAGACTGGCGGCACGCCAACTGGAAGAGCTGCTGAGCCCTTTGCTGTGCTCCAACAATGCCAGAACACCAGAGCAGATCAATCACAGCTGCATATGCTACTGTATCTGGCCGAATGCTGGCTGCTTGCATCTGCTCTAAAGCCTGCGGCATCAGCATGCATGACATGGCGTCCAGGAGTATTAGAATTGGAAGAGCTCTGACCTTTCAGATGCATTAATTCTAGCAAATCTTACGCTACAGTAAGTGAATGAGAGACTAGCTGCAGAAACAGATCTAGCTGACGCAGAAATTGCCCTTAATGCTTCTGCAAGAAATGGGTAACAACACTTCACGCTGGAGTCAAGCCACAGCACGGCACAGCATGATGCAGCACAGCAAAGCCAAGAGCAAATCGACGCAGCAAAGCCCAGCACAGCCCAGCACAGCCCAACACAGCACAGCACAGCACAGCACAGCACAGCACAGCACAGCACAGCACAGCACAGCACAGCCCAGCCCAGCGCAGCACAGCAAAGCGCAGCACAGCACAGCCTACAGGGGCTGACCCATTGCAGCAAAGCACACATGCCAGCACTCAGCACAGCACAGAGCACTGAGCACCGAGACACTGAGCAAACATGGAAATTAGGTCACCTGCAAGGCTTGGCGCCATTTGTTGGCCGGGTGGTATGCTGCCAGCAACGCTGTGTAGGTGGACAAGTCGGGTTTGAACCTAGCAGCTTTCATCTGCTCAAAGATGTCCCTTGCTTGCTGCCACTTCTGACCTGAGAGACACGCCACCACTGTGTTTCCATAGCAGTAAAACCAACCAGGTCAATGCGTTTGTTGAGGCAACATTGAACATGTCATTGCAGAGGAGCTTTTGACACAAGCCAGTGAATTGTGTTGAAGCGTAGTCGTTTGCTTTGCGTCTTCCAGCACAACAACAAAAATTGCTGCAGATCTTGTTCACAGAGTCACACGTCAAACCCTGCTGACTAGAGCAACTGATGATCAAGCTATGCCCAAATACAGCAAATCAGCATAGACCGCAGCATTGCTAGCAAGCAGTAACATAGCGCAGCACAGCACAGCACAGCACAGCACAGCACAGCACAGCACAGCACAGCACAGCACAGCAGACCTTGAGCGCAACAGCTGATGGCAGAGTTGTAGGCAGGCAGGTTGGGGTGACACCGGTCCCCTGACATGTGGCCCCATATGGTCAGGCCTTCCTCCCACCTTCCTGTCCTGTCAGCTGCTGCAATGAGGCTGCTGTATGTGATGATGTTGCGCTCTTGCCGCTTGGCTACCATGTTGTTGTACACCTGCACTCATATGAGGTTGTGGTCAAGCAATGCTGTATGTGATGATGTTGCACTCTTGCCGCTTGGCCACCATGTTGTTGTACACCTGCCCTCACTTGAGGTTGTGGTCAGGCAATGCTGAGTCAGCTCTTGCCGCTTGGCTACCGTGTTGTTGTACACCTGCGCTGACTTGCGGTTGTGGTCAAGCAATGCTGAGTCATCACTCACGTCACGTTGTGGACACAATTGGGACAGCGCATCACACTGTGACTCAGACAGAAAGGGCAGGGCAGAAGTGGTGGATGGGAACAGTGCAAAGCCCCTGGCATGAAGTCAAGGGCATCACGGGCATTGAAGTCCTGCAATGTGCCGGAAGATGATGTCTTTTTGCCCCATGTGCTGTGTGCAGATTGCAGTCTGCCAGAGCAAAGCATGAGGCACACCTCCAAAGCAGCATCTAGGTCATCAGACTTGCAATAGGCTGACACCAAGGCTGTGTAGGTTGTGGCTGTCGCCTCCAACTCCTGCTCCTGCATCCTCTCATACACCTGCACATCAAGTCAATCACTCTTTGCAGCCACTCTGCTCTATGCAACGTTTGATTGCAAGGCAAAGATGTCGTATCGCATGCTGTGTAGTTTGATATTGTCATACTTTCTGGGTTGAATCAACAACCATGCAGAAGCAGAACTCAAGCCACCTGGGAGATGCCCAAGTCCATCATTGCTGAATATTTGTATGCAAGGCAGGTAGTAATGCATGATACTGTGCTAATTCGGCGCAAAGTTTCATGTTCCCACTTGAAGGTCTGAAGACTCTCTGATCCAGATTTGACCCTACATGCCCCAATGAACATCTCACAAGATGTCTCATAGCGTCTATCAACAGCGCATCGTACTGACAAAGCTTGTATTGGCAATGACAGCAGTGAGTGGTGTCACCTGTAGAGCTTTGGCAGACTGGTTGCACATGTTGCAGGCGATGATAGCTGTGTTGTATGTTCTCGTCTCTGGCTGCACCCTCTGCATACCACACACCCCTTTCTTATATGTTGTCATCTGTAACTCAAAACAGGGTGTTGGAAGATGCTTGCCAGACCTAAGGCTCGTGCAGATCATGCTCGGTTGCTTGTTGATTATGGTATTGCTGTATGTCAACTTGAGGGCATGGGGGCTCCCCCCATCATGACTGGGGGCTAAGACAGCATGAAGTGAGCATGCAACGATTGTTCAGGTTTGTTTCATGCCAAGTGCCACACCAGGGGGTGATGATCTGCAGTTTGAGTACCATGCACCAGCTTAGCAGACCACCCACAATATGTTGAGTTGCACCAGTGATGTGTGCAGCCACAGCTGCATGAGTGCTGCCCATGCCTCAGCTACATTGCATTCAGACTCTGTGGTGTTTACCCAACATCATCAGAGGCAGAAGATAGGCAGAGACAGCACCTTAGCAGTCATGTCATCAAGAACCTGCACAGCCTCTTGCCAACAGCCCATCTTGCCGTATACATCAATCAGCGTATTGTATGTCACCACATTTGGCTGACACCCCTCGTCCTGCACCGTTTGACAGAAGCAATGTTCAGTTTGTTATATACTGCCAGTCAGCATGCTTCATCTCAATGTATCCAGCAGCCGTCGCTGTAGTAACAATGTAAGCAATTTCTGACATTGAGCTGATAGTGCTGCAACATGCAACTTGAGGCAAACTGCCTGCACCCGCTGTCAGCATATCGTCAACAGACAATCCAATCAAAGTATGTTGCATTCAACGCCTTGATGCTGGGCATAGCTTGATTCATCAACAGGCGAGAAGCTCATGCAGGCGCATGTACATCTGGTTAAGTGTACGTGTGATTGCAAAAAAGAGACATTGCCTGTTATGACTTGGATTGTATGCACCCTTTGTAAGATACAGGCTGTTATGCAGCTTTGTGGGAGCAACCACCTCAAGAGTCTTGAAGACGTCCAGAGCCAATGTGAAGTCTCCAGATCTTATGCAGGTGTTGATCAGAGCGGTGTAAGTGTGTATGTTTGGTGTGATGCCACGCCCGCGCATGTCAGCCACCAAAGTCAACGCCTTGCCCAGCTCCTGTCGCTGCCCACACAAGCTGATCACTGCATGCCGTTCAGACCTGTGTTTAGGATTGTCTCTGCACCTGGTAATGTAAAATCTGTCTGCTGGAGGGACAAAAGGATGTACATCACACAATGAAGACAAGAATGTGAAGGGTTATTGGTTGCTCACAAGCACATGGTGCACATGGCCTGTGATGCTTGGAAGGTTGCCATTGTGCCAGCAGCTGTGTCATACCGGTTGTGTATGTGAAGACGTCACACAAGCTGGACAGCTCATTCTCTGAGGGAAGCGATTGCAGCCAGTCAAAGATAGTGAGGGCATGGTGGGGGAGGCCATTCTTGGATAAGTCCTTCAGCAGGGCTGCACATGCCCTGGAATCTAGACTGTGCAGTCCCTGGGCTACTGTGAGGATGGCAGACACCCCGGGGGGTAACCTTTGGACCATGGCGACTAAGTCCTCCACTGTTAGCTGCCCTGGCAGCTGCTGCATGCCACCTTGCCAGGTCTGCCCTTGAGGAACCTGCATGCAACAAAAGGCCAAGGTGATAAATGACACTGCTATCGCTCTGTTGCTGGCCATTGTTGGAGCCAAGTTGAACCATGCACAGGCATGGAAAGCACTGTGCAAACACTGTCATGCGATCACGTCTGTGCAGTCAGAGCACATGCCATGAACTGTGTAGACGTGTGAGCTGCATGCACCAGAATGAGACGTGGCAAGAAACCTGTGTGACCTGTTGCCACATGTCTCTGTACTGCCCCTGTCCTTGGCCTCTATTGGGGTCATACTGTCTTTGATGTCTGCCTCTTTGCTGCTGTCTGCCTCCCTGTCTGCCCTGCTGTCTTGGAGGTGGAAAAGGCTGACCTGCTTGTGGAGGGAACAGTGCTCTTGGCCCTGGTGCTTGTTGCACCAAGGGTGCTAAACCCTGTTGCTGAAGCACTGGACGCCACTGGGCTGCAGGCATGAACTGCACGGGATAGCTCGCAGCAAATTGAGGGTAGAAAGCTGCAAATGGGGGGGCTGATGGCCTAAGTCCTGACAGTGGTCCTTGCAAAGAGGGCCTGTAAGGTGAGGCTGAAGTGGGCCTGCTGCCTAAACCGGGTGTCTGAGAGTACTGACTGCCGCCTGGCTGAATATATTGTATAGCTGGTCCGGACCGTGGAAATTGCTCTTGGGCATAGCCAGGTCGAGTCTGGGGTTGAAACGCTGATGCCATTCCGTATGGGACAGCATAGGCTGTGCCAAACTGACCAGGAAAGGCGACGCCGCCTTGCCAAGGTCCGCTGACATTGGTCTGCCGCAAGCGCTCTTCAAGGTCCGTGTCCAAAGGAGGTCCTCCCCCCCGCCCTCCCCGGGGCTGCATTGCGTTGTGGCTGCCTACAGTACCGGACGTGGCCTCAATTTCGCCAGATTCGCGTCATTGCTTGGACGACGGTGTGCCTTCAAGAACTTTCCGGAGCTTTGACAGATAAAATCCACCCCCAGACTCTGAGATGACAATCAGAACGTCAAGCGATTAAGTCGGGCACTAGAGTGAGGAATAATAGAAGCAGTTGCTAGCGAAGGCAACACAAATTGATTCACAAAATGATCCGGATTTCCCGGCTTTCGTCTCACAACTGCACACTTGAGCTGCCCAAGTTGAGCAGTCGCTGCACCTTCTTGTGCATGTTGATGCCTCGAAACAGGATGTGACTTGCTCCAGACTGAAGCTGACGCATCTTGTCTAATGACATAGAGCCATAATATGTTCGGACCTGCTCTGTACGGCATGTTAGGGCTGTCTGAATCTGTCGCCAACTGCGCTGTGATCCGGCTGAAGTTCCTGTCTTGTTTGGCTGAATGCACCTCAACTTTACACAGCATTGCGGGTGGCAGAGTTCTCGCAGTCGACCACTTGTATGACTTTGAACGCAGTAAACACTAATCTTGTACCGGTCTGACAAAGCTTCGATATATCAGACCAAGCTTACGAGCAAGTTTGCACAAGACATGAATGCTTGTGTTGATGGCTTCCAGGGTTGCTAAATCCTGCATGTATTGCGTTGCTGCACAAGATGACAGCAGAAGTTGTGAGGGCTGTCATGAATATGCTGGCAAAACACGAAATCTGACAACCTGCATTGATGTTGCCAAACAGTTCACTGTAATAGCAACTATAATGCAGCTTGCCATGCTTTGTTTTGCTGCACATCTATATGTAACATATGTCCCATCAAACTCTCAGGCCAACACAATCAATTCATTTCAAATCAAAGCTTTTTTACAAATCACTGACACAGGCAATGCTGCAAACTTTTGCTGATAAGTATGCTTATGCACATGTTTAGTCACAGGAGGCTTGATTGCAACCATAAGGCAGGTTTCAGGGACAAGTACATTCTTGCTAGACAAGCATCAGTCTCCTGTGTTGTGCCAAAGGTGCAGAATCAGTTCCTGGCATCCACAAGTTTGCGGCTGGTTTAAGGTGTCTCGCATGTGAGAAAGCCATCACGTTATTGTGTACAATTGTGGCTGCCAAAATTGCCCCAACCAACATGAAGATGATCACAGCATACTGGCGAGGCTTTCGCAACTCCTCTTTGTGGATTCTGCAAAACATTTGTGACAAGTCAGGTGCAGCCTCAAGTCATGCCATGCAGGTGACATGTTGACAACTGTGGGCCAACAGACAGGCAAAACATGACATGCTCTGCGCCACTCCAAGAATCACAAGTCATGCATACATGATGTGCTTAAGCGTCACATTACTTACGTATGTACATGTGTGCTTATGCAATGCAAAAGAGGCAGCCTCTTTGATTGGCTGCCAATCAAAGCTGCAAATCAGAGGGAGAAAATTAGCAGCGTCACTGTTACAACAGAGGAGTTTGCTGATCACTATCATGATGTCTGCTGGAGACAAGCCTTCCAGGACCTTTCCTTTAGCCTTGCACATACACTGTACCCTGCTAGAACAGGATGACATGTTGTGCCAATCTGAGCATGTTCACAGGGCAGATCAGATTTGCCATTGTACCTGAGGAAGAAGAAAGCAGGGAGAAGCATGGAGCTGCTCATAGAGCATACAGCCCCTACAATGCTCTCCACATTGCCCAGGAACTCGAATGACAGGGCAGCCACAAGGGCAACAACAGCCATGATGCCAAAGCGCAGGCTGACGGCTTTTGCTTGTGACATCTCTTCGACTGATCCATCGTCTGCCACCTCTGCAAGTCCATGGATGCTGATACGAAAACATGCATGAAACTTGGAGGTGCTTGCATGCACAACACCCCATCATGTGTTTGTGTAAATTCAGTTTGCCCAAGCTGTTCCTGAGATGATGTCTCTTCAAGCTTTTTTGTGAAGAGTGACACTGTCAAGCAACAGTGTATATCAAGGAATGGAGCAGCACAGGTGCATGCAGACACAAGCGACAAGCTGCGTTGTGAGTTGCCACATCAGTGCAAGCAGTTCAAGCTCAGCATTTTGTTGACCAAACATGATGATCATGGCAGGTATCAATCATGTCATGTTTTTATGTAAGCTGTGGTCAGATAAGACTTTGGGCTCAGTCAGCCATTTCGTCTGTCCGTATGCTTGTCGGTACATGATCCATGTGCCTATTGTGCATGACAAGCTGTACCTTTGGGGCAGACTGCTGCCAGCATCTTCTGCAAGACCAGGATCTGGGGCCCCAGGACTGTGAATGCATGCACGCCAATCAGCCCACTCACCACCTTGTCAAACTGCACGCACATGCCAGCACATGACATGCGAGTGCCGACAAACACAAATGTTGCCGTTGGGGATTTTGCCCGGCACAACACTTTTGCTGATGCAGTTGCAGCTTTTTCTATGGGTGAGGGCGTTCAGGCCAAACTCATCAGGGTTGGGGACCACACTCATTTGTGCATCCCAAAATTCAACAGGCATACCATAACACCTGGGCCTTGAGAAGTGAAATTTTGTATCATGACTGCAGCAAATATATCAAATTGTGTATCAAACTACACATCAGGTGCATGGTAAGTAAAGAATGGTACCCTGATGACGCCAAAGATCTTCAGGTGACTAAGCACAGACTTGGTCTCCAGATCAGCAGTGATGAGCTGCGAAGCCTCACTGCCGAAGTAGAAGTACCCCAGAACACCCATCAAGGCATACACCCCAGTCATCACCCCCAGGGCAACCAGCAGAACCCTCTTGAAGTGCAGGGGTTGCTTCATGGTGGCCCTCAGGGTTGGCAGGGCGCTTCCAGACGGCCCAGAGAGGGCTACTGCAAAGATGCCCATTGCCTGGGGTAGACTGGCCCCCAGCCATATGTGGGGTGGAGGAGGCTGCATTCATAGAACAGTAGTCATTGCAACAACAGACACGTGGCGATTGCTTGATCACGTATGAGGAAGTAGATACACAACTCAGCCTTGTTGTTGAGCTGCAAAGGGAAGATGGGCAACAGTAGGCTGTAATTCAGTTCCGTCAGCCTACGGAAGGCCAGATCCTGCAGGCTTTGGTTTATTGTGGAGCTTGGCAACACGGAGAATTTCAACAGTGCACAAGAGAGTCGACAATGCATTGCACGGAATCAAAGCTGGTCAGGTTGCAGATAGGGGCGATCACAACAGCAGATGTATGGCGGGACTGCTCAGCAGGTGCAGCACATATGTCAGGACTCAGGCAGCTCAACATCAGCCATCAGCATATGCGGATCTGATTCAGAATGACTGCTTTACTGCCAAGTCTGGAACGATGCAAGAAGAGATGATTGGGATTTGCATGTCTGTGTACATGCCAGTGCATCAGCAGCCCCTGCTCAGCATGACACTTGACTTCTCATTCAGTTGACACCGAAAGGTGTAGTGTTAGTCTGGTCCTTTTGTCTAGTCTACAGCAGCAGCAAATGTGACTGACCTGAGGCAGGCGGTGTCTGGAGGGATCCTCCGCAACAGCTCCACAGACTGAAACCAGAAGGATACTGGTGCAGCTGATGCCCAGCACTGAGAGAATACTCACATGCCTGCAAGCCCAGCATGCTTGCTTTGTCACTGACCACCAAAACATGGACATCAGCAATACTGACAGCTGCCAGAATGACTGTGCACATTCAGGGTTGAAGACATGAACAGATGGTGCCAGAGGCATGACAATAATGCAACAGGGCGCCAGTGGCATTGCATCCTGCAGGCATATGCAACAGTCTGCCAAACCCCATTTGAGATTGCTTACGGACAACAACACATGCATGCTTGCACGGTCTCAAGGCTCAACGCCATCAACACCGACAATGCCTCATGCCTCTAGACAGCAGGAGCAACTGAGCAAGTGCACCTGAAGTTGCCGATCAGTAAGATGGGACAGACAGCCACAAGAGCAATGGCGAGGACTACATAGTGGTGGTGAGCACCAAACAGCGTTCTTGAGGGCAGGACAGCCTGCATGATCATCAATCAGGCCTTCTTCAGCAAGCATGCTTGAGCCCCACAGCAAACATCAGAATCATGAACTCAAGCGCTGTTGCACAGAAGCAGCCAGTCACAGCTGTGCCTTTTAGGAGAGTTGGTGCTGGTGGACACAGCTCTGTGTTTGTTCATTTCAGCTGAGAAAGACAAGCACGCTGCCAATTTGATGAGCCTACTGCAAAAAGACATGGTTTTACAGCCAAGTGCAAAGCATGGCACCATACCAGCAAGCTTCTGAAACATATTGCACAGATAGAGAGATATAGTGCAAAAAGCCATGTGAGCTGCCAAGCCAAGCAAGTTTCACTATATAGTGCGTACATGCAGATGCATGACTGCCTCGAGCTGATACTAATTTAAACATAAAACCATATGCTGAAAAAGCTACGTAAGTGCTGTGCAGATGCATGCTCACCTCAAGCTGATGCCACAGCAGAATCAGCTGCATGCATGCATAACCAAAGTATTCTAAAGTGGTCACGGCAGACACCAGTACTCTGCCAGTCTGACCACAGGCAAACTGCCCAACATCATGATAGGTGCGTGGCAAATGAGATGGTAAGCTGTCCAAGCATCTGATCTGCATCAATCCTGCATGCACCAGACTTGCTGGGGCTTTGTTGTGGCTGGTACACCTGCTGATGAACTTCTATGCTGATAACCTCAATGATTGTGCAGGTGGGTTGAGACAACATGCAGCAGACTTGGATTCTTGGTACTGGAACAGGACCATGCATGCAGACATCAATCATCAAGCTAAAACTGCATTAAACTAACAAGGCTTTATCTTGCAACACACTCATGACATGCAGATGACAGCGAAAGCACAAACATGTGTTTGATATTTTGTGTTTACACTGCTGGCGTTGTTGTCCACAGTAATGTTGAGTCACAGATGCTGTCAATTGCAAGGAATCATGGTCCCCACTGAAACTCACTTTCAAATACACTCATTTGCAATCAACAGACAAGCTGCTGGCGCGCAAAGCAAGGCGAATAATCTTTGCAAATGTGCTCACCAGCAGTTGCAAAACACGCTGCATTTGCTGCCAGCCCAAGCAAGGCCATCCATCCTCCAAGCTTGAGTGCATATGCAGTAGACAGCAAGCCCAGACCAATGAACAGATTTGCCTGCAGCATGAGCAAGTCAGAGACTCAGGGCTGGGCGGGTGCAAAGCTGGTGTCAACAAGCAAACCACTGTTGAGTGCAGGCTTAGACCTACCACATTGAAGATGGTCTGAGCTACAGTCGTGGCCTGCGTGCCACTGGTGGAAGGTAAGTCTTCATCCTGGCTTGAACCAAAAGAGTATTCCTCTGATGGCTCAGAGGGTTCCTGTAGAGCTGGTGGCGTGCTGGGCTCAGGGTACTCTTCAGCAAACAGTTTGCCTTGCTTAGGCCGCTGGTTTTGTAAGCGCAAGTGGTACTCAATGTAGTTTGTGCGCATCTGCCATGCGCTAAGGACTTCACGTGACACAGCTTCTGTAGCCGAACCTGGAGTTGTGGCATGAACGTTGATGGTCGGGGGCCTGCAGGATTCGGAGCAGTCACACATGTGCACCACTATCAACTTGCTGAAGAAGCCTGAACAATCCAGTCAGTACGCGCCAACCTTACCCTTCCCGAAGAAGTGCATAGGTCAGCTCTTGACTATTTCTGCCCATTGTGTGGCTTAGTCTTGCACATCAAGTGCACATGGCTCGGTCGTTTACTAGTTGTGCCTCACCGTCAGCTGCCTAGTCTCCCCGGCAAATGACTCGCCGCTGCACGGTGTTTGCCTGAGCAAGGTAAAAGCACGGTGAGGATAAACGATGTTCTAAATTTGATGAGAGTTACGTTATTTGAGGTAAGTTTATAGGGAATTCGCTCACAGCCGCTTTGACCAGATTCCAGCCGCTTTGACCGTAACTTAGCGTTCACGTGACCGCAGCTTGCTTCCATTTAGTTAGCTGCGGCCCGCACGGAAGCACACTTGCGGTGAATCGCTTGACCTTATTTGCTGTGACACCGACCGCGCGAACGTTTCTGTTATACATCAGACTTTGTCAACTGACTTCAGCGCAAGCTTGTCATATGCATGCTTGAGCGCAAGGCTGACAAGCATTGATTGCTGTCAACACCAAGCGTGGCCTGTTTTAAGGTTTGCAAACTCACAAAGATCAGCTTTTCTAGCAGAGTTCAGCATCGATGACACGCCAAGTTAATCTTCACAGAAAGCATGTCTCTGCTTCCTCTACGTCGCTTGAAGGTCGAGCCCCTGGCTTCTTGCTGGATCGTAAGCTCCTCAAGTATTCTGCTTGTCCTGCACAGCTTCTTCGCTCCAACCGCGGCAGCTTCGGCTGTATCTCCAGCTTCACTAGCCTGTGCAAGCCTCACAACTTCACAGAAAGCCTCACTGTGTGTTGAGATGCTGCGAAGCGCAAAGTCAGCGACCACACGCGTCACCAGTGCAGCTGCAGCATCGCTGGACAACCCTTGCACTCGATATAGCTCGATCGCTTCAGCCAAGCACCTCTTCTTCCTGAGGTTGTCCACTGCGCCCACCGAGTGCCCATTCTCCTGGGCAACCCCAACCCAAACTGACTCTTGACGCTTGCATGCTGCCCAAAACCTACCCATTCCTTGTGTCTACCATCAATTATTTAGAATCTGGAAAAGTCTGGGTTCTTGAGTATCTTTTTCACCTTGCTTGGCTGTGCTGCAGGCACTGTGCTCTTTAGCAGCGAAAAAAACAGTACAACCTGATTCTGAAGATCAGGGGTGAAAGGTGTGTTGCCAAGCTGTACATCTGGATGTTGAAGCTGACATGACTTGTTCTGTGAGAGCAATGCCACCCTCTGCGCAGACCTGCACGTTATCTGTCTTCTTCTCAGATTCTCTTATTGCTGACCTAGCTCCTGCTTGCTTCTCTGTGTCAATTTGCAGCTGAAGCTCTGTTTGCCTTTTTGAGACCTTAGCTGTTCAAGTTCTGCCTGGATCTGCTGCTCCTTGTCTGCAGCACTGAATGCAATCTTTTGCTTTTTTGCTAGAGGTTCTTGTTTGACAATTCCTGCTGCTTCTGTAGACCTCGACTGTGATCTATCTTGTCTGTGAGAATTCAGTGTGAGTGATTTTTGCATGGTAAGCTACCTGTTGAGACTCAGGTCTTGCATAGTTGGCTGCACTTCTTGCATTCTATGAAGCATCTCTACAATGTCACACTCTGCTTGCAGCACCCTCTCAGAGAAGAGGGCATATTCATTGACCTGCTACAAAACTCATGTTGTGCTTCTAATGGTTGAAAGGCAGAGCACTATCCCTCAGCAAGTTCTTGCATGGATGCAGGGTGTCTTGTCTCCTGCATTTCAAGTCTGAGTTCTGGCAGATGGCCCAAGTGGCAAGGCATTACTCCATGAGCAAGGTATTACACCAGGATTCATGAACAGCAACTGCAGCTCTTCTTGAGTGATGGTACTGTCGCTATCGCTAGGTTGGTTTGTTAGGCCCTGGCAGCACTGCTTCCACATCAACATAGGACCCCTGAATGGTGTAGAGCATAAGAAATTGCTCTGAGCGTCACCTGGAAACGTCTGTTGACTTCGTTGGGTTCTGCTGATGCTGCTATTGCAGCAAGAGCATTGCTTGTAGCCACCCTGTTAAACAGTCCAGTCCTCCTGCTCCTGTCTTGAACAGAAGTCTTTCGACCATGTCGTGGAACAACCTGCTTCTGCCTTGTTTAACCTGAACATTTCCCCCATGCGTCTCTGTCTGGACAGAAATTTTTGCTTTTCCATAGCAGCTGCTGGCATTTTTTGACAGCAGCATATCCATGCGTGGAAAAGGGGTCAAGGCATGTTGATTAGCCAGAAGATCAGCAAGGGCGGCACATGGTGAGAAGCTCAACAACTCCCCAGCAACGTGCTAGCACGTATGCAAGCCCCGCTTCTTGTCGTGTCAAGCAAAGCTTGTAACTCAAACTTCGAAATGTGCACCACGTGGCCAACAGTGATCACTTACATACCGGTTTACCGTAAATCGTTTACGGTCTAGGTTGTTGCTGACAAAGCTACTACTTGTCAGCCATCAACGGCTTCCAGTTGGTTGCGTGTCATTCCGATAGCTTGCGTGACTGCTGCGCTTTGTACGGTGCAGATCTAGCCTTGTGTGCATGGGTCGTCGTGTTGCAGGTAACACGCTCATGAAACGCCTAGCCCTGATGGGTTTAACGCGCGCTCATTGACTGCTTGTGTTGCAGATAAGCTATTCAAGCTCCCTGTCGATATCAAGAAGTCAACACTCCTTTTCAAGCTGCGTGTGCCCTGGGACTTGCTAGAAGCTGCTAATCCCGGTTGTCCTGAACAGTTAACTGCTGGAGAGACCGTGAGCCTCGGTATGTGCCGAACCTTCAGTCCTCACCGTTTGTTGCTTCCTACAAGTTCAATCCCTATGCCAGTGGATCCTTGTTTGGACAGGCAACTTGTGATATAGGTGGGCAATACCTCGCCAGCTCTGGTCAGACTATTTTCAGTGTCGCACACGAGCTTGACTTGAAACCGTTCGACATAGTCAAATTCAATCAGGATCTCAATCCCATCTATCCTTTGCCAGATGGGTCTATTTTGATTGTGCCGCTTCCTCGCAGTAAGTGCAGTGCATGTCAAATGTTGGACACGCAAAGTGACCTTCATTTGGGTGACCATCAAAACGCCCTTGATGGCCTGTTCAAGCTTTGTGGGTGCATGCAGTCAATAAAAGTGATTGATGCTGCAACTCAGCCCAAACTCAGGTAAGCATCAGGGTTGATTTGCATGCTTCAACTTGCATATCTTTGCTTGTTGAGTTACCTTTTTCATGTATTTCTTCATGCAGGACGTATTGGAGCTGGCTTAGGCCTGCTTATTGTTTTTCATCAAGTTTGGCTGATTGTTCGGTATGAAGGTCATCTAACAGGGTCTCGGGTTGGTATGGCTCTTCATAATCTTCTGGATATCGTCCTGCCCACAATTGTCATTGTGAGAGGTATGTACGATGAATTCTGCCGTAGTGCAAGACATGGCACGAACACTCTTGCCCTTCCTGTCATTCACCAACCCAACGCACCTGAGGGTTCTGCAGCCATCAGCCTTGGTACTCCATGGCAGCTGTGGGTTGCTATCAAGTCATTGTGGCTGGGGTGTCCAGCTGAGATTTATGATGTCACCATCAAGCCCTTTGCCTGGTGGCTTGAGGATGCTCATGTACTTGTGCAAGTCATTGTGTGGTGTGGAGCGCTGGAGCTGATTGCCTTTGGCTTACAACAAAGCAAAGCAATCAGTGATTGCACAGCATGGACTGTGAACTCGTATGCAGTTTTTGCCTGCTATTTTGGTGTTTTAGCAATTTTGCATGGCGGCAGGGGTTAAGCTTTCTAGTGCTAACCCTCAGAGCAGCAGCACATGTACCCTTGTTATGGCAGCTAGGGAGACACCCCCATGAATTTGTGATCTCAGAGCACCACAATGGCTTGTTCTTGCGAAACTGAGTTCTGAAGCGTGTAATGCTGCTATCAGGTTTGACTAATGTAATGGCTCATACTGGCATCGTCTATATGCCCATGAATGTTGGCTCTGAACGGCTTGGAGGCTGGCGGAAGCTGCTCTAACGGGTCATACAATTACAGCAATGCGAGGCACTTTCGACGTCTTAAGATCAGCTAATACAACAACTGCACGTTCTGACAATGTGGGTATGAAAACCACACCTCAAACTGCCATGTTGAAGGCTGAAATGTGTTAGTTAGCAATTTTGCAGAAATAACACGGAAGTACGGGAGCAACGCATGTCGATCAAGCGCACAGTCCTGCTGCATCGCTTGACTGCAGTCGATGTTGTGCTAACTGTGCGAGTGTTGAATTTGTTATATTAGAATACGACAAGTGCTTTCAGTGCAAGTTCGTCAGATGCAAGCTTGAGGTAGCACTCGCCACTGTCATACGCGAGCGATGTACATCTGCGCTGTCATATCAACTACAACACAATGCTTGAGCGTCAGTTTGACAAGCTGGAGAACCGAGACAACGTATGAAAGGCTGCACGGAAGGTTTCAAGCTTACACAGATCAAACTTCAGCAAAGCTCAGCAGCGGTCACAGCTTTCAGACCAACCTGCTACTGCGACAATCTTTTTCGCGTCGTTTAAAGCCGAAAGCCTCGTTTCTTGCTGTGTGGTAAGCTATCTGAAACTCCCTGACTGTCTTGCCGGTCCTGCACAGACTTCCGAGTTTCAAACTTGGCGACTTCGTTGGTTTTGCCGGCTGCAAAAGCTTTTTCGAGATTGTGAAGCTCGAGGAAAGCCTCGCTCTGGTTGTAAATGCTCTTGAGCCCAAACACAGTGACCACCTGGGTGACCAAAGCAAGTGCAGCATCGCTTGATAGCCCTTGCACCACTAGCTGTTCAATTGCTTCAGGTAAGCATCTCTTCTTCCTGAGGTTGTCCACTGCTGACTTGTCATGGCCTGTTTTAGGCAATCCCAACCGATTTTTTTTCGTCACCGGCTGGCTCTTGATGCCTGCATACTGTCCAGAGCTACCCATTCCTTGTATCTACCATCAATTGTTTGGGCTTTGAACATGTCTGGGTTTTTGAGCTCCTTCTTCACCTTGCTTGGCTGTGCTGCAGGCACAGTGCTGTCTTCAGCAGTGCTTGAGACAGACAGCACAGCCTGATTTTCAAGTTCAGGAGTGAAAGGTGTGTTGCTGAGCTGAACATCCTGATTTGATGTTGGAGCTGACATGCCTTGTACTGTGAGAGCACTGCCACCCTGTGCATTCCACATCAGCTGCCTTCTTCTTAGAGTCTCTTCTTGCTGAGCTAACTCCAGATCATCTTGTCTGGCTATGGCTGCCTGTAGCTCAGCCATTGAGAGCTGCTTGCTTCTTTGTTTGCAATTGCAGCTTCAGCTCTTCCTGCCTGTGTGTGAGTGCCATTGCTCAATTTCTGCCTGCAGTTCCTGCTCACTCTTGTTTGCAGCATGCACTTCAACCCTCTGCCTTTTTGCCACAGGTTCTTGGGTGACAAGTCCTGCTGCTTCTGCAGACCTCACCTGTCATTGCTCTATGGTCCCTGAAAATTTTGTGCTGATGCCAGTTGCATGGCGAGCCACCTGTTGAGACTCCTGTCTTGCATAGTTGGCTTGCTGCCATTCTGTAAGGTAGGGCACTTCTTGCATCATATGAAGCTTCTCCATACTCTCACACTCTGCTTGCAGTACTCTGTCAGAGAAGGAGGCATATTCATCTGTCTGCATGACCTCCATAACACTTGGTAGACCTATCACCACATTCATGCCATGTTTCAGGAAGTTGATAGGCAAAGCTTGCCAGTATGCCTCAGCAAGTTTCTGCATGGTATCCAGGACCTCTTGTCTTCTGGGTGAGAGCTCTGAACTTGCAGACAGCCCAGGTAGCAAGGCATCATACCATGCTTCATCCACATCAACTGCAGCTCTTCCCAAGTGGTGGTTTTGTCTCCAGCTGTCTTTGTCAAATCCTGCCAGCATTGCTTGCACATCAAGATATGCTCCCAGATCTGCTAGAGCATAAGACTTGCTCTGAGTGTCACCCTTCCAGCCCATATGTCTGTTGTCTCTATCAGAGTCTGCTCCAGCACCATTAGCAATGCCTGTAGCTGTCTTGCGAAACAGTCCAATCTTTTTGTCCTTGTCCCAGCCTAGAATTTTCTTGGTCACCTTTTCCAGTAGTGAAGGGATTTGACCTTTCTGACCGTCTTCGGTTAGGTCAGTATTCGGAAAGAACACTTTGCTTTTCCACAACAGATGAACATATGATGCATCAGCATCTGACTGTAGCATGTCTATGAATTTGAAACTCTGTATCTCAATTTCATGAGCTAGATGATCAGCTAGAGCAGGAAACGCATCTCAGTCAGCTCTGGCGTGGCGGTAATGCCGGTCCATTCGACTTTGCCAGTCCTGTTCATCTTGTGTTTGCTGATGCCGATTCCCAGTATGTCAAATCCATGAGGCTTAATGAGCTGGTCGGCCTGTCTGTACAACAGATTCGGCCATGTCATGTGGATGATTCCGCAGTTACGAAAGCCTGCAGGTTGTTGGCCTTTTGTCAGACTCTACTCAGAAAGTGTATGACTGCGTGCACAGTGCATCATAGTGAAGCACAGTGCAAAGCAGGGCTTAGGGCGGAGGGCAGTGCACCTCAGGGCACTCTGCAGCTGTATGACGTATGACGATCCAAACTTGCGTCGTGCAGCAAAGTCAACTTCACTGACGGCAGAGCGCACGCAAAGAGCATCTTTAGACAAAGCCATGAATGCAGCTTGGTCGACTCGCCTGTCAGCAGGCTGACTTTGATCAGAGCAGTGGCTCGAGTGGCTGCTAAACGATCTGTCATGCCAGCGCAAACTCTCAGCAGCTCCTGCAGATCTTTAGAGCTGATGATACTCCTGTCCACCTGCTTTTTGTTTTCGTCTACGGGACGAGACCTGGCAGCGTGAGCACTATCTTTGCTGGCCTTGGTGATCACATTGTGCATGTATATTCTCTCATCTTTGCTGAACTCTGGACAACCCCGGATTGTGCAGAGTTTCTTGAACTGGTTCAACTGTATTTCAACGTTCTTGCCGACATTCTTGTGCCCAAGTCGCAGGCCTTCCAGCCTCTGAGCCTGAAGGTACGCCTCACCTGTCTTTGCAGTGGTCTCAAGCATGTCTTGACCTTTCTCTCTGCAGAACTTAACCCAGCGTCGGCAGAAGCTATCAAAAGTCTTTCTAGTATTTTCCTCAAAGTCACTGTATGTCTCATCATTGCGTTGAAGCTTGCGCTCATCGAGCCCAGAGTCTGAAGCATGCTCGTCGGCATGCCGACCTTGGTACCGACTCTCAAAATCTATCAACCTCTCAGTCGCGGTGCTGTTGTCTGAAGCAGACTCGCCCATGGATGCGTGATCGTCCTGCGCTGCAGAATGCTTGCGCTTGAGACAGTCCGTGCTGAAGTCGTGCAGCTAGGGATGACCGAGCTATGCTGTAATTCAAACAGGCAGCCTTATAATGTGCATGCAAGCTGTCGTGGCCGTTCGTTCAAATTCAAATGCCTCGGAAGCTGCTGGAAGCTGCTATGATGAGTCACAGCATCAAACGTCATTGCGAGGCACTTTTGACGGTGTAAGATCAGCTAACACAACTTCACTTTTTGATCATTTTGGGTGTGAAAATCACACCTCAAACTGCCTTGCTGAAGGCTGAAATGTGCTGGTTAACCTTTTCTTATGTCAAATGATAACAGCTGAAGACCCCAAAAATCGGTCTGCAAACTTTTTCAAAATCGCCAGAGCTTTTTTGGAACTTTTCGAGGGTTATCATTTTACATACCCAAAAGGTACATGGTATGCGACCCTTCCGCAATGCGCTAAAACGTGTGCAAGACAGCTACTTTGCATTTTCGCTCTCAATCGTGTAACGAACCAACATCAGACAGTTTGGCCGCCGCATTGAACGTCTGACCGCATCATTGAAATCTAAACCCAATGTATCGAACTTAGTATCCTCGCGATCACTGCTCGATCGATGCGAGTTGCCAGACTTGGTGCAGCACTGCCAGAGCAGCACTTTCAGATGACAACAGAAATATTTCAGTCTAGAAAAGTACAGTCTAGGGTAGTCCGTGTCCAGCATGAACCGTGCTAGGCATCAGAGCACGCTCTGAAGTTCACGCGCCTTCCGCAACAAGTATAACTGATTGCATGGAAGGTGCTCAGGCGTGGCCATTCTAGTTTGTCTCGCAAGAAGCTGTACTGCGTCATAAAAGAAGTATGTGCCATACAGCTTTTGCATATTAAGCAAAAGCTTGCTGTCGTCGATCACGCTGCGCAAATGAGACGTGACGATGATATTGCCCCGCAATGTAGCAGTCACAGGTAAGTTAGTGTGATCGGCGCTTTCGTCGCCGAAGAAGTCTTCCGCGCGTAGCTCGTCACTGCAATACATGGTGCATAGCTCAATATTTTCTACAACAGAGTATCGTTCGAGGATGTAACACTTCACGTAGTGCGCGTTCTGCAAATCACAGAAGTTCGACCGCGCCGAGCGAGGGACTTTGATGAAATTTCTTTGTTCATTTTTTCCAGCGCAAAGATCGATGCCATGCTTTGCCTTAAGCTTGACAGCAAAATCAGATGAGCGAGAGTTGGCTCTTTGCGTTGGATTCTTGACTCTCGGCTCGTCAAGCTAAGTTGCTCAAAGGTGGTCACAGTTGTGAAACTCATGTCGAAGCGACCTTATATGCGCATGCAAGCTGTTTTGTAACAAAACGAACATTGAGTCCTCAATTGAACACCAAGGGCGCTTGGAGAACATTGGGAACATTGGCAGGAACATTGGCCCTTATTGGGCCTCCAAACCGCCCTCCACCGAACATTGCTCAATTCGATGCATGACTTGCTTTGTTGGTGTGAAAGCCACACCTCAGACTGTCTCTCTGATTGCTGAGATGTGCTTGTTAACAATTGTAAGTGTGAAATGTTGACAGCTGAATCCTCTGAAAGTTGGTCTGCAGATTTTTTCAAAACTCTCATAGCTTTTTGACACTTTCCAAAATTTGTAAGTAGTCAACATTTCACACTTACAAGTGTTGACGGATCAAAGACCCTCTAGCAACGCTATGACGTGCATCAAAACAGCCAGAAGTCGCACATGAACTACCGCGAGCGTGCGATCTGCGAACTGGAGAGCATGCCCAAAGAAAGGTCATCTCGCTCGACGACAAGCCTGTGCGATGTGCCATGTTCGAGGCTTTGTTCTCGATTGCACAGCAGCGATGAAAGGGGATCTCACTGTGTGCTCGACGAACCGATCTGTCGATGAAGTCCGAGCAGCCCGGATCCTCAATCAAACATCAGGGCGCTTTCGGGTGACTGGGAACATTGGCAGGAACATTGGCCCTCATTGGGGGCGTTTTGAGGACATTGGTAACATTGGTAGCATCATTGGCAACAAATTTAACTCATGACTGAATTGTGTAACAAAATTGTGTTAACGAACAGTACCCGTGCAGCATTCGATTTGTTTCCAAAACGAGAGATGTCTATCGATGCATCGATTTTTGAGCAACACGAGCAATGATCGTGTAATGTTCGATTTGTTTTCAAAACGAGAGTTGTGTTTCTATGCATCGATTATGGAGCAAAATGACTAGTGACGGCTCACCTCACAACCATCTGTGCCTTGCGTCGATTGCCTGTGTGTTTGAAATGCCGAATGCTCCGACGAAAGTTTTCGATGCAGGGCTGCGAGCAAGCTTACATCGAACACCAGAACATTGGGAACACTTCAATGCAGGGCGAACTCTGAGGGGCGACTGCCCTTCAAGTCGCCCCATGCATCGCACTGCAAGCGACAATCTGCCAACAAAGATCTTTGCAGCTAAGAGCCATGATGACGATCAAGCCTGGGTCTTGAACCAATGTGCTGCGTTTCTTGTGACACCCGGCCCCGTACGTCGTTCATGTGGCTCATACACATTTGCTGTTGCCTGCAAAGCATTGGTTTATGGCAGAGCAGCAGCACCTATCAGCACTTCTTGACAGGCATTTTCAGCAGAGTCACGAGTCACCGACGCTTCTTGTAAGAATCTGCCTGAAAATCACGCGTCCTTATGCTTCAGGCTTCAAGGCAGCACCTTTTTCAAACTTCTCTTCATTCGAGAAGCCTTTGATGCTGTGCCTCGGCTCGATCCACTGATACTGTGCTTGTGTCGCAGGCGAATGACACATCTCGGCGGCCAACTGCTCTCGATCTCTGATGGTCAGCTGACCGTAGGCGAGCATGTGACTGATATAGCTGTGTCTCAGCAAAGTCAGCGTGCAAGGCTTTCCGAACAGTTTGAGCAAGGTGCGCCGTGCGTACATCGCAAATGCACTGTGCGTGTATGGCCTGGAACTGTTGCTTTCTGTGAAAAGATAAGATCTGGGCTCTTTCTTGAGACTTGCTCTGAGCTCCTTTGTCAGCTCAGAACCAAGTGATCTGGTGTACAACACTGGGTCGTTTCTGTCTTGAGTCTTGAACTCTCTCAGTATCAGGACACCTGCTGCACTGCTGTCAGTTGGAAGCAGAATCTCATTTGGTGTGACCTGATGCAACAAAGCCTGCTTAGCACACTCATCATCACAGTTCAGCAATTGTATGGCACAGGCATGAAGATCATTTCTGAGAGGAGGAATGCATCCACCATAAAATGACAGCAGGAGCCTCTCTTTGCTGCCAAAAGCAAGCTTCCTCCTAAGCTTCTGAAGCTCCACATAGCTCACAAAGCCTGCTCTTTGCCTCTCAGTGGGTACATTGTCTTTTGCCCTATCTCTCAGCTGTGCATCCAGTCTTTCATATTGCTCCAGGTACATTGCATAGCTAGCTTTTTCTGTTGCTTTCAGATTCAACAGCTTGTATGCAGCAAGGATAGCCACAATCATGGTTTTTTGTGTGCCAACTTCTGTGTAGCTCCTGAAGATCCAGTTCAGCACTTTCTGTGGGTGCAGGGTCAACACTGGTTGAAGTGCTTTGTTTTTTGCTGCTGTTGCAATCAGAGCCAGCCTTTTGGAGTAGCCTATGCGTGTCTCCTCACTCAGGTGATCAGCTGTCAAGATGGCTTTGATCATGGGATCTACCCTGTCAATGCTGGCCATGGAATCTCTGGCTGCATGTGCGAAATTTGTTTTTGTAGGGATCCAGCTGGGATCCTAACAAAGCCAAATTTGCATAAAGTGAGTTTGCATGAAATCACATACAATTCATAAATGCCAATATTACAGTCCATCAGTAATTAGTATACAAGCACACTTTCAGTTTGGTATTGCGAAAATGTAATCAAAACACCACCATGTTGCAGTCTTTCAAATTTTGCTATCCAATTTGGGAAAGGTGCAAATTTGGGGAGATGTACAAATTTGCTGTTGATTTGCTGTCCAAGCAAAATAGAATTTGCATGTGCTTCAGCCTGTTGCTTTATTCATTAATTATTTAGCAGATTTCTGAGAATCCTGTAACAAATGCTCTTCAGGATCTTGCTCAGCTGAGTGATCTCCTGAGATAGCTTGCTTGAATGCACACAGCCAGGCTTCATGATACTTGCTGTTAGCATATTTGTGTTCAAAGGTTTGAAAGCATTCCAGCAGTCTGTCCAGTCCTTCACCTATAGCATTTGCTACAGCATGTTCCACACAATCTCTTTTGCTCACAGGAACAAGGTCCAGAGCATCAGAGATTTCTTGCACCTTGTGAGACAGCCTTGCCATTTGGGGGTCTTCAGGGTTCACAAAGTCATGCCCTACAGGTGAGCCTTCCTCTCCAGAGGCTTGTGCTATATCTTGTTCAGTAATATTAACAGCATACAAGTCAGTGTCAACGTCATCTTTCAAAATTTTCTGTTTGTCCAGCTCTTTTCTCCAAGCTCTTGGCAGCAGAGGCTCAACAAGCATAGCTAAAGCAGGTGTCTGAGCTCCAGTGTGTCTTAACTCTTGCAGCAGGGTATACATACAGTGCTGTCTGTAACCTGATGTGTAGCTGGACCTATGCAAGAGTTTCTGGGCAAAAACTGCACATGTAGCCAGCAAGAGTTGACAACGCAGCTTTGTTGATCTCTGCAGAAGAGTGTCCTCCTGTGTCGGTGTGAGGGCTGCCTTGTTGACTTGAACATATGCACAAACATCATACATATCTACAATCTTGCTTTGAACAACCCAATTGGCCTCTACAGTTTCCTGAGGCTGTCTTTGGTATGACTTCAGAGTCTCCACTTGCTTCTGCAGGTGACTGATCACACCATCAAGACAAGAACAAAGGCTGAGAAGCTCATCTCTCTCTTCATCCTCATCATCCTGTTCAGCAACATGCTTTGTGCTTGTGATGTCACCCTGATTGATTTGGCTGAAGACCTGCATTGCCACCCTGGCAGTCCCAAGGTTTTAACAGCAAGAGAGCTATCTTCATGCAGGTAGTACACTCCTTGCCTGCCAGTTTTGACAACCCAGCCAGACAAACCCTGTGCATCAGACTTGCTAGAACATTGCTGCAGCTTTTTTGCTGCATTTTGCTCAGTCAAGTTCATGTCAAAGACACTGTGTCAGATCTCAGCCTATGGTATGTGTGTTTTAGCAGCATTGATTTTGCATAGTCAGTGGTGTTCCACAAAATCGATGATGCTTCTGCATTAAGTCAGAGGTGTAGCATCAGGACCTTGCCTCCACACTGAGCCTCTGTACATTTTTATCTTGCTAAGAGAGTCGATTTGTGAACAGCAGCCATGGACAACATGTCAGTTCTTGAACAAGCCTTGAATCTTCTGCCTCTAACTGTAAGTGTTGATGATAGGGCAGTCAAGGAAGCTGTGATAAGTCATCTTGCACAGGAGGTGTGTCTCCATTTGCGTCAACAATTGCCTGCAGCCTCTTTTGATGTTGCTGAGGACAGCATGAAACAAGCTCTTGCAGCAGCTTTGATCATCACACAGCAGAAGGTCATTGCTAACCCTCCCACCTTTGTAAAGATAACCAAGAAGTATCAAAGACGTGCTAGCACACCTGCCTTGAGCAATACTAGCAGTTTGACAAACAGTGTCAGTGGTGCTGCAGGCAGAGCTGGAAGCCCAGAAGTCAGCAGCTCAAACCAATCTGGTGGTTCTGCATCTGGCTCAGCTGGCAGCTTGGGAGTGCAAGACTTTATGAATCCACATATCTTTAAGACTGCCAAGCTGTGGAGGTTTCAGAAGCTCAGCAGAGGTGAGCTTATAGGTCTGGTACAGCACTATACTCAAGTCACACCCTCAGTCACAGCCACCAAAGCACAACTCATCAAGAGCTTGATGGATGTGGCTGTTGGGCTGCAGTGAGTTATCTACTTTCACAGGTTCACCTGCACCAGGCAACTTCTTGCAGTGTGGTTTTTATTTGAAGCATAGTTGCTCATTGCAGGCTAACACAAGAGGCTCTGCTTGTGAGCCAGAAAATGCCTGCAAAATTAAGTGGTCTCATGGAGCAGGTGCTTCTGAGCAAAGCACTGACATGCATATCAGCATGTGATAAACATGAAGGGGGACACCTTTCATGTTTGTTTTCTTTCTGTGCTGAGGTTGGTAGAAATGTCAAATGGTCTGTGATCAGATCATGCTGATCTGAGCCTGGTAGCAGACATGGCTTTCTGCATACTCAATACAGTGTCAATCACAACTGCTGCCAGCTTTGAGTGAAGAATGACTGCATCTGTATCTTCATAGCAGAAGACAGGACCTCTGCCCTGCTCAAACCCCAATGCATCCAGCACATACGGATGCAATGGAGCCAAGGCTTGGAAATAGTGGCCTTTTGTGATCTCCATTCGAACTGTCTTGTCATCCAAGTCTATGACAAGCCCTATGATAAAGTGATGTCTTGCTCCTGAGTCCACACTGTGGTACCCTTTCTCACCAGTCAGCTTAACACATGCTCCTTGACAACTTTCCTGTTGTTTGACAAAGTGCTGGATGAAATCAGCTATGTCAGTTGCTGGGGTGCTCATGTCTACTGATCCACAGTAAGCCTACATGGCACTCAACTACTGTGGATCTTGAAACCAATCAATTTTGTAGAATGCAGGACTGCAGTGACACTTTGCTGATGCAGACATGATGCCTCCTTTTCTTGGCTTATAATGGCAGATCAGCATCAGTCATCACACAGCTTCTACATCATGCATGATGAAGGGGGGACTCTCAAGGCCTATAACCATGCTTGCTGTTTGCATATGCAAGGCAATCTAGTGGAGCTTCAATCAAGCTGGTTTGATCTTGTTACATTTGCCAATCATGCACACAAACTAATAAAGAAGTTTCAAAACAAATTTCCAGTCTGTCAAATGCACACTGAAACATGAATGTTACATGTACTTCAGGACAGCAGCAAGTCCTAGCAATTGTCAAAAGGACCACATCAAGGCAGCAACTCAAAACAAGCTAGGAACAATGGCTGTGTCAGCTGCTGGGCTATGTGGCTTTGTCAGGTGTGCCCCAGCTACCCTGATCACATGGCTTGATGCAGTGCTGTGCTTCTGATCTGTTGACAAGCCCAGTGCACAGCCTGTCTGTATTGCCCCAAAGTAGTTGTGGTCTCAGCTGTGACTGTGTCATGGTCTTGTTTTGCTGTGTTACCAGCAAGCAGTCTTGCCCCTTCTCTCATCTGGTCCAGAGTGAGTGACATGCTCTCTGCAATCTGGGTTAGAAGATTGACTGCCATGGCTGCAGTTGCTCCTAGCTGAATCATAGACTCAATGAGCTGAGGCAGGTGCCTGTTCTTCTTGTGCAGGCCGGAGTTGCGTCTACCCAGCACCAGAGTTGGGTCAGCCTTGATCTGCTTGACCCTCTCTGCAATTGTGGTGGAACCATGGCTCCATTCTGACCAAGCCAATGGGATTGAGCTGATGCTGCCACTGGTGTCATAGAGTACGGGTGCTGATATCAGGCCACTGATGAAGCCTTGGCCCTCAGAGGGGAGCCCCAGATGAGCATTTGCAGCCGCCATTTGCACTGGTGCTTGTAAGGCAAGCACATCATCACAGTTGTCCTGCACTCTGTTCTGACCTGGGCTGATGTTCATTGCTGCCATTTTCTCAGCAATCAGCTGAGCCACAGCCTCTGGATTCCCAACTGCAGAGTTGCCACAGAGCTGTTTCAAGCAGCCCTGCATTTCTGTCAGCATATCCCCCATAGCAGGGCTGACATCCATCTCTGCTTGCCTGTTAGCCTTGTTATGGCTAGCCATGACCTGCTGTGTAAAGTGAAGATACTCTGGGGTCACAATGATGTTGGCAACAGCAGGCAGTCTGTGCAAGACATATGCCAGTCCATACCTGCAGAGTAAGTCCATGGTTGTAACTTGGTGTTGTTTGGTAGCAAATGAGCAGCAAGCAGGGGCTGTGCAATGACAGTCACCTCTGAGTTCTAAATGGCAAGTTCTGCCAAAAGCAGATGCCACTGTATAAGACTGTCTGCAGAAACCCTTCAGCAGCCCTGTCTGATATCAGGTCATCTTCTTGCCCCTTGCCAGACTGCATTCTAGCATGCCTTGCCTGCACCTTCTCAAGCAGTCTCCTAACCCCAGGAAAGATTGCATCTATCCAGTCAGGAGGAACTGTAACCTGCAAGGTAAGTCTTCACTGCAGAGCTGTTGCTGTCAAGATTTGCTGCTGATTGTATAGATGGCAATGAGCCCATGATCATGATACTACTCACAAGTTGAAGCATGTATGTAACATTCTCATTGCTGCATGCAGGTCACTCTTTTGCAATCATTACCAGGGCCCTGCCAAGGAAATGCCTCCTCATGAAGCTGGATTGCTCCCAACCACTGGCAATAGCAAAGGCTTGCAGTGCTGCTAGAGGGTTCTTCTCAATGTAAGCCTGGCCAAGTGATCCCTTTGCCCAGTGACTGCATATCAAAATGCAATGTTGTTGCTGACTCAAAACAGCACACAAGAAGTGATACCTTGTGTGCAGAGCTGAACAACATATCAAGATACATGCTTACCCCCAAATCTGCAGCAGCTCTAGCCCAGCACCTCCTGAGGCCAGCAGGATGACCCCACTATCCCTGCATACATGTTGAATGAGCAATCAGTGTTGCTTTTTGAAGTATCTGAATGTCAAGATGTAGGCAAGGGATTCACCTGAACAAGTGTAACACTTTGCTCTTCACAATAGGCCCTCCCTCCACCTCTTGTAGGATGCTAAAAAGAGGTTTTGCTAGGGCATTCCTGTCCTGCTTCTTGTCAGCATGCCACAGGTCCTTGAAAAGTAATCTGTAGCTCCACCTGCATACTACATGTATCAGTCTAGCTACATGCATGTTTCTTCTGTGCATGATGATTGAACACATGCAAGAGTCATGATGATTGTGTCATTCAGCTACCAGCTGTTGTCTTGATTCTCTATCTTCTGCAGGATGTCCAAGCCAGTCAGATTGAGACTGAACACAAGCAAATCAGCAAGCGCTCCAGCTGCATCAAGCTGGGGGTCTTTGTGTCTAGCAAAGCCTGAGTACCTCAGCCATCCATAATCATTGACCTTGCCTGTCCAGTGAGCTGCAGGAAAGCATGGTGAGTAAACCCTCAGATTAGCTTGCAATTGTTCAAGTCATTCATGCAGCCTCACAGCATAGATGCTCACCATGTTACCACTTGCATTGGCACAGGCACACAGCGCACAACTGGAGTCAGAGCAAGCAAGCTGGGTTTTGCATCCATCAGATCATCACCTGCATTGCAAAACAGCATGTTAGTACACAACACTTCATCAGTAGACAGCATCTGCATAGCTCACCTCTAAAACCCATGCTTGTGCCCAGTAGAAGCATAGCTGCAACTTTGAATCCATTGAAGTGGTCTTGATGTCTTATGCAGGCATCCAGAATTCTCACAACTTCATCACTGTCCAAGCTTGTGGCTTGAAAACCATCTCTCAGAGGGTCACTGTTGGGGCCTGCATTGAACCAGTGAAGAGTTCATCAAACAGCATGTGCCAGCTCAAAAGTTTTATACTTGTATACCAACCTATTCTAGCTTCTGTGGTGGCTGCAAATGCCTTGCTGCTGGCAGATCTGATGAGGGTCTCCTTGTTGAACTGTTCACCATAGGGGGGTGGCACACCTCTTTGCAGTTCCCTTGTGAGTGCACAAACCATGCATGTTAATTGTCAGCTGTGATTACAGCAGTCATCTGAGGCTAATACCTGATCTTGGAGAGTGCTTTTCTGGCCACTCTGATTGTCCCAAATGGATCTTTGGATTTCTTGTCTACCATTTCCTGTAGCAGGTCTTCCAGGAATATAACACACTTGGGTATTGGATGTATCACAGTGTCAAAAGCTTTGTTGTCACACCAAGCCTGCATGAATGCACACAGATTCAGAGACAGTTGCATGAAAGTGTTGTGAACATGCAGTGCTTGTGTACCAGCCACTTCCACAGAGCAGTGCAGAATGAGCTCTTTGTGTTTTCCTCGAGTTTCTCCCAAAGTTCATGATATTTTCGCAGCCAGATGTCCTGAGCGCTCATCCTGCATTTGTCAATAGCAGCACCTTGCATGGAGTGTATACAGCATTTGATCATCTAGCAGCAGTCTCATATTACATTTCAGTGTCTTGCTGCAGAGGAACAGCGTCTTCTCCAATGTAAGTTACATGCATGAGAGCCATAATATCATCTCTTGATTTGGCTCTGCTGCGCCTCATGACTGAGGCAAGTTGAATGTGGCGACCTGCAAGCTGTGCAGTCGAAGATCTGAAACAGCTCACTGCAAGGATGACTACACGCCTCCCTGTCGCACACAGTCCACATCGTAGCGATGCATCAGCTGAAATGCAGGCAGCTGAGCGTCGCCAACTCAACAATGATACAATGACATGCTTTGAGCCCATCATGCTGCGTTTTGACGGACACGCTGCGCGCTGGAGCTCCGTAATCGGCGGTTTGCTCCGTGTGAACTGCGGGATGTAGCGATGACTAACTTCGCAAAGCGGCTGGCAGTACATTTCGCCGAATTCGTAAAGCGGCTGAGAGCGAATTTATGGGGGAATAAAGAATATTGCATTTGTGGCGACAGCATGTCTGCTTTGGTTTCGGCCTCTACTGTATCCTGCTGACATGCTACACCGCCAAAACTGTTCTTTCCCGATCTGCGCATGTGCACGATGATCAAATTGTCGTGTGCTGACTAGCGTACTCAAGGTCCATTGGGCTGCCACCTAAAGGCCTCTACAGCATTCTGAGCAGACTAGATGCCGTTGCAATTCTGACATAGGCTTGTGTCGTCTTGATTGTTGTGCGGCACCCGCCAGCATGCTATATGTTACTGCACAAGGCCTGCAAATGTGTCAACAACTTCGCCCTTCTCTCTTGGCGGCACGTAGCTGTGCAAGTCAAGTCTCGTGGGTCAGTAACGATCGAACAGCGTTCACAGCCAAGACTGCGCCAATCTCGACGAGGATTCCATTGAGAGGGTTGCAACTGCATCGTTCGAGGTCAGTCCACTGCCGCGCAGCAGCTCCCCAAAGCACTAAGCTGGACAGCAGTATGATCTGGGGTGACATCATGATGCTCACAGCAACTGAGCTGGCTTCTGAAAGGCTTCCAAAACAAGTCACTGGAGTCCTGAGCTTGACCCTACTTGCGGCCTGGATAGGGGTGAGAAGATAACGGTATTGCTGTGGCACGATTTCATCCACCTGTCAACAGTGCCGCCTCCTGCAGGTGGCAACTGCAAAGGGTGATTACACTGTCAAGCAGCGGCACACATTCAGTTACCAGTATGCATACGGCATTCTGCTTGGGATGCAGCAGGCAGCTATAACATGGGTATGCTTGCTAAGTCAAAATTGCTCTTTTCCTGTGGTCCACCTTAAATTTACGTTTGACTGTCCATCTGCAGCTTCTGTTTGTCCCTACAGCCATGGCAATGTATGCCTGTCTGGTGTCCCATCATCTGCTTGACAGCAGTGTCTTCAGAGTTCCACCAGGAGCACGTGTTTCACCTGAGGGTGAAATCATGATTGCTGCTCTTTTTACCTTGATGTCCTGGCGCGGGATCTACTCTTCTCAGATGTTCTGACAGTCAAGTGATTGCCTCCCAGCGCAGGGGGCATTGAGTTGTGTGATAGTGCCAGTGCAGTGTTCAAAGGGGGAAAAACACAAATGTGGATGCTTGTGTTGATATAGATATTTGATTGGTTTGATAGTGTGTGATGCCACCTTATTGTTCCTGATGGCAGTGGCAGTGATGGATGAAAAGTTTGGTCGTGACAAGAGTGTTTGACTGCGCAAGGTTAGACTGACCTGGTCAGTGTTTGAGATGATAGCATCCAGTATGTACCCTTTTTTCCTTTTGGAGAAAGCACACTAGTCCATGTACATTGTGTATTTGACTAATGGCTGTATGCTGAGACATGTCCTGCCACACTGACAATTTCAGCAGATTTGAGAACTCTGGCAACTTGCATCCATTCCACTTTTTATATCTGGCGTACATGTGTAATGGGGACTGAAGGAAAGCCACCATGTCATTGAGTAGCACAGTTCGGTTGGTTGGGGTGATTTGTTGTGCATCGACTGTGCATGATGCTGACCTACAATGTAAATGCTTAGACAGCATGGATGATTTGTAGCATTTCGCCAGGTTATTAATAACATCTGCATCTCAACATGGCTGTGATTGCTTAAGAGGGAACGTCAATGGTGTTTGTAGTGTTTTCCCAGGCCAAGCTTAGAGGATAGCCAGATATTGTACTTACATGTGTGCTAGTGTAAACATCAGGGGAAATAGCATCTGATAATTCAATGTATTCCTGGTGAGTGATAGATGCAGGTAGGTCATGCCAATTAAATCATTTAGTCAGAGCAACTAAATTGCCAAGATCACGCCACCAAACAGACCCACAGTAAGGTACAAATGCAATGTGAATCAGTCATCAGATGTACCAATATACTATTGTACAATGCCAACTGCCATGTGCACAGCATTTTGAATGCTGGAGGCAGAGCATATGCAATGTGCTATACAGAAGATCATGTCAGCAACTATAGCTATCTCAAATAGACACAGAGCGACTCAATGGCTGACTAGGCGACTGCGCAAGCTCATTGATGGACAGGTCTGAGTCGTCTCTGCTGACAAAACGAGAAATCTGGCCCTGCAACAATTGTGTTGTCTCCTCCCATCCCACGCCGGCCTCTTGCAGCACCACTGACGATGCCAACCTTTCCTGTGATGAGTGTCTCCTGCTAGGGACATCAATGTAGGCACTGCCAGATGGTTGCTGTGCCTCTTCATCTTGAGAGGACAGAGGCACTGCTTTTGCTGCTGGGCGCAGCCATTTCTGCACAGCAAGCACATATATGACTGTGGGCCACCACTAACACAAGCTTCTACATTTCAGTTGCACGGCCGTCACAAGCTGTGATTCATGCTTGCATCAGCAGGAAGCCTATGAGAAGAAAAGGGACAGAAGGGGTCTCCAAGCAAAGCCTTGTCATGCACCACGTTACCCATCGCAACCACTTGCACAGCAGACAATCATAACCCAGATCCTGGCTCCATCGAGCAAATTTATAGCACGCTGCTATCAGACGCAGCGCTCACCTGGAAAAGGAGTATGCCAAAAGGTGACATGCAGGTCAGCAGTGTGATGATGAGCCACAGCATGTGGCCCCGGCAGTGGTAGCCTGCAGTTTGTGGTCCAGGATCTGGCTCAGCACAGCTGACACCGTCATTTGGGCAGAACCTACCCAGCAGGTACCCACTTGCAGTACCTACATGCACCGCAAGCCGTGTGAAGCCTGGGATGCCAGCTCACATGCCAGCTCGCATGCAAAATGTCTCAGTAGTTGAGGAGTATCTATATGCTCACCACACAAGGTAGGTGGTCCTCTCACAAATCCAAATGCAAGCGTGAGCATGGACTTACAGCTGATTTGTGAAGGGCTTTACAATTCAGCTGTCTGGGCCGTGCTGAGTTGGTATGCTTAGTCTCAGCTACGTCCAGATACTAGATCTAAGCTGAGCAATGCCAGTGGTAAGACACAAGCAGATGCGTGGGGTTTGAGGTCGGAAGTGGGCTTTGCAGCATGCACTGCAACTGCAATGCCCCATAAGCTGAGACACTTGTGAGTGGCCTGGCAGCTATCAGGCAGGGGTGCTTGAGGACACGTCAGCCCATGAACAGCCCACAGCAAACAGTGTGATGCAATGAGCAGGGTCCGTTCTACAAGGCTATAAGCCTGTTTGTGAGCCATTACTGTTCCCCAAGGTGTGCAATCGTATCCATCAACTGGCTCACACCCACAAGCACTGAAAGGCTCTTGATTTCTTGTACTGTTTGCCACTATATTTTGTAATTACTGGCCCTTGATCCCGTTGCTGCATGCAGCCCTCACAATCAGGAGACAAGACGGACAAAGCAAGGATTGCCGAGTGAGCACCTGTGACAAACTTGCCCAAGAAGAGGGGGGCGGAAGCCATAGCCGTGAAGACCCCCTCTCGCCCTTCAGGGGCAACCGACATGCTGTAGTCATACCACCTTGGGGACCAGATGGACTCCCCAAGCGATAGCTGGACCACAAACAACACTGTCGCCCACTCTGCAACCACATCACTGTAGCTTGCAGCATGATCTCAATGACACAACACTGCAGTGCATTGTCAGCTTTGGCATCAATAGCTGAACAAGTTCCAGTTGGCTCATATATACCCAAAATTGAGTGCAGAGCATGCACAGCGTTTGCAAACATGCGTCAAGCATCAAACAGAGAGCCATTGGTGACTCAGCATACAACAGCCAGCTTGATAGTGCGGCTCATGGGGCGTGCAGCTTCTCAAAGATGCACAAGACTCAGACACACAGCGACGTTTCATCAGGACTGTCTACAGGGCTGAGCACAGGGACCTGCGTGTCAGCCAGCTCCAATGACTCAAGACCTTCAAAGATCATACGAGTGTGCCACAGCTGCTATAGACTAAAACCATGAGGAGCATTGACTGGTCCAGGTTGTCACCTGTTGTGAAGAGGGCCATCCAAAGGGGGGACAGGGCCGAGACATAGCTGCCGTAATGGATCATGTCAAAGTGGGAGTAGTGGGTGGCAGCTGCTCCCACCAGGGGCACCAAGGTCATAATCATGGCAGGGTTGATGCTGTACACTGTTCCCACTGGCGCATCGCAGCCAAAGGACCTGTGTCACAGAAGCCGGGCTTGGACGAAATGTGACAGCTTGGGCTGAGCATGCAGACAGGCATTGTCACAGCGTTGCTTCAAAACCCCCAAGGCTCCAGCCCAAGGAACGGCAATCAGAGCCACGACAAGTTCCAAGCAAAGCTGTGAGAGCTTTGGCTTCAAACTTGTCATGGCTCTGATTGCTGTTCCTTGGGCTGTAGTCAAGGTGCGTGCTGACCTTGTGCTGTGCATGCTCTCCTTTTGTCTCAGCTAAAGTTGCACTACATGCAGTGCAGCTGAATGCACTTCTTGCACAAGGTAATGCATTTGAGTAGCACCTTTGAGTGACAGCGCACAGCTCACAAGAGGCATTTTTGCTTCTGAAGCGCACCTGACTTGATACTTGGGCAAGGTGGCGTCCAGATGTCGGAATATGGCCTTCAGATTGACAGTGATGATACACATAGCCATGTACTTCCTGAACTCTCTGGAAACTGCCAAGTCCTGCACCAGACACACAGAGGGTTTTTCTATACTGCCCTTGAACTTTTCTTCATCTGGTGGCAAAAGGCACAGTCCCTTCTTCCCCTTTTCTCTCAATGCTGACAAACAGCAGCTAAGAGACAAAGGTGGGCTTACGGCAGGTGAGTCACCTTGGTTTATGATCTCCAAATCTCCAAATCTACAGTAGAATTCAAATAAGTACCTTGATTTGAGCCATGGCTCCCAACAATGGCTGTGGCTCTGAAGTCTGAGGCAAGCTGCTCTGCTGGCTGTCCTGCTCCTGTCTGCCTGGTGTCAGGCTCTCCACCACATGAGCTTTGTCATCTTCCTTCAGCACAGCTTTGCCTGGTAAGGACACGCTTGATCCACCATCGTCTGTGAGTCTGTGCTGGTCAGGTGCAAGGGGCCGATCAGTGCCTGACGCTGAGGTCCTTCTGTGGTGCTTTGTGCCTGGTGGGTGCTCACAGATGGTGAAGTTGAGCAGAAAGCCGGTACCAGCTGCAAAGCATCCTGCGCAGATCAAGCATGGTCCAGGACACTGAAGTTGCTTGTGTGACCTGAAACTGGAACTGCTTGCATGATGTCTGGAATGTCAAACTGGAAACAGAAATGGGACTGCTTACATCACAGGAAGGTGCTGTGATGCAATCAGAGCCGCCAGTGAAATGAGGAGGAACTCAGACGAACAGGCATTGCACATTGTGATGCCTGATGATCATGCATGCAGCTGGCAGCTGATGTGCTGACTTTCATACTGACAGTTTGGCTACAATACCCAACATGCTTCTGGCAGTATTACACTGCATGTAATGAACGCAGAGGCCTTGCATAGCAGGAGTGCAATGATTTGCTATACACAAGTCTGTGCAACGAAGGTCAGGTGAAGAGCCCATCAGTGTAATTCTAGGGCAGCTCAGGAGGCATACCAAGGACAAGATACAGACGGTAACCACTGTTCAGCACACTGTCTGCTGGCTGTCCTTTGATGCCAAATCCATCTCTGAGGGTGATTCTGAACAGGTCCAATGTCCAACCAGACAGCAGACTTGCCACATTCATGGCTGCGTACAGCACAGCATATGCAAATCCTCGGTTACCCTGCACCACACGGTCTGGACCCTTGGTGAATGCAAAACCATAGTCTGTTTTGTAGCTGACACAAAGTAGACAGTCAAGCAGACAATGGTCAGGATTGCAACTGGCACAGGCTGCAGGAAGATACAATGATTGGTTGACATAGCTACAGTGATGCTGACAGACCTCAACTTTGCATATTCTGCAGATAGAAAATGCCAGGAAAGGTGCTCACCTCTTTGGTGTATCTTTTGACGGCAATCAGTACAGCAGGAGAGCCAAAAGCTAGGCCCAAGCTAACAGGGCCAAAAATGGCTGTCAGCAAGAGCCATTTGGAATGACTCAGTGCCAACAACAGTCTGCAAGAGCATGAAGTAGTGCTAGTGTATGTCAGCAATCAGGGCAACACTGTTTATTGGTTGTCTTTAAGATGCAATGCATGACAGATTCTTTAAGATGCAATGCATGACAGACTCACTTTTACCTGCCAGAGCCTGTCAAGATAAAGGCTATGAACAGAGTTTTCTTGACCCCTGCATGCATGACAAAAAAGTCTCAGTTGCTGAACGGGTGGACGCCTGAGTTTCAATGCTGACCAAAAACAGATGAATGGCTTTGTCAAAACATGTCCTCTCACCCAGAAAGTCAACTACTCCACCAAAAGCAAAGCCAAATGCAGTGATGGCGCACCCCCATAGACCATACAACACTCCAGTCTGCAATGTTTGTGCAGGCTTGAGAGATTGCCAGTCCAGATGATGGTTGCTAACCACGATCAGGTGATGGCAAAACAAGGTTTATAGGCAATATTACCTCCTGATCAGTAAACCCAAATTCTTCTGTTAAGTACAAAGTAAACAGCAAGGATAAGGAAAAATAGTTGAAGTTGTCGCAAGCATTAATGGCATATACGATGTACAGATCCCTGCAAAGATGAATGGTGAAGGCCCTGCGATAGAGCGGAGCATGCAAAACAGTGAGTACGTTAACGTTACGAAACCTACGTACCGAGGAGACCCTTTCAGACTCTGCAGGCCCTCGTGGGTCTGTTTCAGCGCCCGGGCGAAGGGACCCTTCATGATACACTCATTGCATCCGGCCACAGGTCGTTGTCAAAGTCGATGCATATGGCGTTGCCTATTTAATTTGTTTGAGTCTGACCTGCAAGACTGTCAAACTTCTCTGACGTGTGTAACCACACACGAGAGGGATCGCAGGCATCGCTCACTTTGCATCTGCGCAAGTGACATCTGCATCTGATTGCCAGAGTGTGAGGCACGCACGCACGGTTCATATCAAATAAGAAGAAGACTGCCGATATGCACTAAACAGTCGTCGGGCAATGACAAAAGCATGCAAACGCCAGGTTCTCAGCAACACTGTCACCGCCACCAAAGCTTTGCTGTGGCAGTCCTTGGTCACAAGCTTCACAGATCGCTCAGTTCTTTTTGCTGACTAGCTACGTGCCTGAGAGGCAGCAGAATCAACCTTTAAAAGGCTTGCTGTGCTGGGCTGGACAGCAGAGGCCCCAAGCTAACAAGCAGCAGCCATGAGCAAGATGAGCCACAAGCCAGACGATGAGTACGCCGTCCCATCTAAAGGCTCAAAATTTATAGCTTCGCTTTTGTGTCAACCGTCAACACTGCAAAAATTTCCCGGGTTCTTCTAGTAGCCTGGCTCAAACATCGCAGTATATGTTTTGCCAGCGAATGTCTGACGTATGTTTGTGTTGTGATCCAGCTATGATTATCTCTTCAAGGTCGTTCTTATCGGGGACTCAGGCGTCGGAAAGTCCAACCTGCTGAGTCGGTTCACTCGCAATGAGTTTTGCCTGGAGTCGAAGTCTACCATCGGTGTTGAATTTGCAACCCGAAGTATACAAGTAGGAACACTCAGATGTCTCACTGGCTGGTCCTATTCATCTGCAACGCCCGCTTTCAGATAAAAGCGTCAAAACATCGACTTGATCACCTGACAACTTGCAGGTTGATGGCAAGACAATCAAGGCACAGATCTGGGACACAGCTGGCCAGGAGAGATACAGGGCCATCACAAGTGCTTACTACAGGGGTGCTGTTGGTGCACTTCTGGTATATGATATAACTAAGTCAGGCAAGTTTTTCTTGCTACTTTTCTATGACAGGCAGACTTAACATAAACCTTGCACGCTCATGGGGGCCACTCAGTTATGTCTTGCTTGTTCAAGTGACAGAACAGCCTCAGGGCAGAGTCTTTTTAGTAATGCTTGCTGTATACTGCAGTGACCTTTGAAAACGTTGAGCGGTGGCTCAAGGAGCTTAGGGACCATGCAGACTCCAACATAGTCATTATGCTGGTTGGAAACAAGAGTGACCTGAGACACTTGCGTAGTGTGCAAACGGAAGACTCACAGGCCTTCTGTGAGAAGGAAGGTTTGTCATTCATTGAGACTTCAGCTCTGGAGTCAACCAACGTTGAGCTGGCATTCCAAAAGATTCTCACTGAGATTTACCACATTGTCAGCAAAAAGGCACTAGCAGCAGATGACAACAGCACTACAGTGGGAGAAGGCACCAGAATTGAGGTGACACAAACAAATGCCGGTGACGAGCAAAAGAAAAAGTCATCTTGCTGCGGCTGAGCGTATTTACTAGCTTTTCATCCGTGCTTAAGCAGCTGAGTTTCTTCTGGTCAGTCCCTGTAGTAGCCTTGTTCATGTGCCATTGGTGCGTCCGCTCAGCACAGTTGGACAGACGTGGAGCGTTGTATTTCTAGAGTATCTCTTGTCGCCTCAGTTACATGACAGCAGATGAACACTTGCGCTTTACTGTTTATATGGTGGATGTCCATGCATAGTCTTCAAGCGTGTCACGTTTGGGTTTTAAGTGTAATGTATCGACTGCCCAGCATGAATTTTATGTCGGGCTATGATGCACATGTAAGACCAAAGGTGCCATCACTGCACATATGGTTGAATTTGTTGGCGGGTTGTCTAAGGTAAGCCATCCCTGTGCCAAGGAGTCTGCAGCTGTCTCTCTGCACGCAGTCGGCATTTGGTCACATCGTGCAGTACACTTTTTAGCCGTACAGGTTGCGCATGCATGCATATGCTCCAATTACGATTTGCGAAATGGAATCAAGGGTCCTCTGCAGTTGCGCTGCAGGCAGTTAAGGCAGCTAATTGTAATATGCATTTGAATTGCTAGGCCGGCCAGTATTTGCACTTGGGTACAGACCTGCCAAAGATCTTGCTAAACCTCTACACTGCTTTGACAGCACTTGGTCTGTCTAGGCTTCCAGGTTGTTTTCTTAGTGGTATGAATCCGATGATCAGTTCCCGAAACTGCACTCTTCAGCAAAGCTCGGTAAACTGTCGGGATCAGTGTGTACATTCCAGGTTGTTGGCATGTGCGCACTGCAGAAGCAGTGTGTGAACACATAGCCACTGCGTTATGTCCGTGTTGCAAAAGGCTATAGTGAGTGGCCACAACAGTAGGATCATGTTGATACAATGCAGACATGCACACCAGCAGCAACTGAGGTTGAAAACGTTGAGAGTTGTCTGGTGACTACGTCCCAGTCAAATGTCAAGGCAGTGACATCTGACCACTCAACTCAAAAGGAATGCAGATTGCATGATGTGTGGTTATATCCTTCTGCATGGACTGATTGTCTGACAGGTGACTCACAAGTATCTGATCAGTATGGTTTGAGTCTGCATAATGTGAGACATTGAATGTAAGATTGCATCAAGCTTCAAATGTGTCCATACTTCAGCTCATACGCAAGCTAGACACCAAATCACGTCAGAAAGCTAGGGCCACAGCTGTTGTCATTGGCATGTGATGCTCGGTGCAAGGGCTCAGAGGGCACTGCAAAGCTACGCTGATACCCATTGCCGGGGGCTGTGTGGGTACCCCACCCAGTGTGATCTATAGGGCAAGGATCATAGTCCCCCTGACCATTCTGCATTTCATTGTCATCCACGCTCCCGCCAGGCCATGTAGTACAAACAGCACCATTGGGGGCTTGGTGCTCAGACTCAGCATTTGAGTCTGAGTCTGGTCTATCAGTGCCCGAGTCTGGAGCACCAGATTGGTCATTGGAGGGGCGATTCTCGTCAGGGCTGGAGTGTATGCCCTCCTCAGGCTTGCCCCCTCTGAGACCAGCCCTTCTGCTCTCAATGGGCGCTGGCCTACATTTGACCAAAAGAGCCACATCGAAGTCGATCACGCCGAGGTGATGCCAAAGTTGCATTGCTGCCGAGACTGTATCAAAGCGCCATGCAAATCAATGCAGAAATTACATTCATAGGTGGACCCAACAAACCAGCCTGAATGATGCCAAGTCAAAGCAACTGTGTATGTGTGTATGTGTGTATGTGTGTATGTGTGTATGTGTGTATGTATGTATGTATGTATGTATGTATGTATGTATGTATGTATGTATGTATGTATGTATGTATGTATGTATGTATGTATGTATGTATGTGTGTGTGTGTATGTAGTGCAAAGCAAGTTTCAGAGTCTCTGATCCCACATTGACATGGCCAAAGGCACGCCGAGCAGCAGCCAGCCACCTGAAGGGTGCAGCTGTGACACATTCCTGAAAATCAGCCCCAAAAGGGGTGACAGCCCACAAGAAATCATTTCTTCTTTGGGCTTACAAATAATACCGATGTAATCAAAGTATGAGCTGAGTCACCTGGACCAGTCTCTTTGGGGCCTAGCAGAGGGTAGCAGCACCTCATGGCGCCCCCCCCTGATGGCATCCTTAATGGTCCTGTCATACTCATCGTAGTTGTAGTTCACCTGCACACATCACTTTCATGCATTGAAGGCACCAGGTTCATGCATCCAAGGCACAAGGTTCATGCATTCAAGGCGCGCTTTTGGCAGGACTGTCAAGCCTAGCACCCTGTCCCGACTCAATTTGACTGCAGGTATGGGCAATGCTCAAGATCATCTGCAGGCTTTAGACCAGCCTACCACAACATTGCAGGAGCCAGCTGTTAACAGTACATCAGGTACCTGCCCTGAGCAAAGTCACGCTCACTAATGCAGCAGGCATACATCTCATGCTACTGTTTCATGTGAACATATTTCCACGTTATATTCATATATCCATGTTATATTCATATATCCATGTTATTTCCATGTTATGTGTAAACTTGTCATTGACTTGTATTCGTATATGTGTATGTAAAAGTACTGTGTTTGCCCCATCTGGCATGCTCACCTGAGTGCGCTGCCGTCTGGATCGGCCATAGTGGCCGTTGTCATCAGGAACCACATTGTTCAGCTGGGCAGCTATCTTGGCAGCCGCCCTAGCTCTCTTCTCCAGGGCTTCTGCTCTTGCCACAAGAGTTGGCACAATGTCATCCAGCAACTGAAGCACAAGGCACAATCTGGTATGAGTCTGGTCACATGCACCCAATCAGCCCTGGTGTTGCTGCTCTTGAGGGATTTTGGTCACCTTTGGAATGCATGTAATGGATCTGCAATCCCCATGACAACAATGGCCGTACCCTCTAACACACAGGCTGAAGCTGGTTGCCTTGTCCAGCAAGGGTAGTATCTGTTTGCTGCACACTGTGCACAACATTTCCGAACTGTAATGCAGTGTCTGTGCAACCGAATCTCAAGGAGAACCAGCAAAGCAGGGAACAATTGCTGCGCAAGCTGATGTATCTGCGCTAGCTAAATTCTACCGATTGCTGCTTCCGCCATCACCCACTATCCAGTGAAGCAGCAATTCTTCTGGAGTGAAGCAAGCAACATTTGCTGCAATGCTTGTGCTGTTGACGCAATACCACAGCAATGCAAAGCAAAAACATTTCCGCAAGAAGACAAGTCCTAGAGTTTCCTCACCTGGTACCCGATGTCTGCCTCAGCATTGGCTTGGCTACCTGTCAGGTCCTCCCCGACAGCTTGCAGCTCCTCTGTGCTGCTGCCTAGAAGCTCCCAGCTGGGCTCAGCAGGAGGGGGCATCAGGCTACCCCCCAGACCCCCTTGGATCTTTGCTTTCTTGCTCCTGCCCTTGGCGCCCTTGCCTTTTGCCCCTGAGACTTCCTTGCCCCTGGGCTTTGGGAGGGGAGGGGAGGGTGGCTCTTCAGCTGGAACCTCTTTGTACAGTCTCACGCCTACAGTGACAGCTGATACTACGTGAAACTGACTCATCCCAATGCAGAGGGCAAAGATTTGCATGGACACAAACAGTGACATATGCATGCATACTTACATGCAAGCATCTGCTTCACCACACACGGGTACAGACTCCAGGGACATGTGCTAACAGATCTGAGTAAGGTCACAGCCTGTGCATAGTCATCCATTATGTATTGTCAGTAGGAGCCCATCACAGAAATGCTGTAAGGGGTGTGAGGCAGCATCATGAGGAAATTCCAACCTTGCACCATCATAGTCATATGCCATTCACACGTCCAACGTGTACTCCATGCCAGGCTATCGAAGGAACAGCAGAAATAGACAGAGACCAGGCACCTGTAAGACTTGTGTGTCCGCTAGGACCCAGATCCAGGTACCAATACATGACACCCTTGTCACTCTCCCCCAGGGGCTCATGCCTTACATCCATTACTACCTCTGGGGCAGGCTCAGGGCGGCCCCTGGTGGAGGCCCCTGCTGCCCTGGTCTTGCCTGAAGGGGGCCGAGAGGGGGCTTTGGGAGGCTTCATGGACAGCTCAATGGCTGATCTCAGATCATCCTTGTCTAAGCGGATCTCACACAGCAGCTTCAATGCCAAGACCCTGCATGAGCAACAGTCAAAGCCAATGTGATGTCAGGCGCAACAAAGTCATGCAGCAGGAACAGAGCGGTATATACAGAAGGACATTGTATAGTATTAGTCATTTAACACATGAGCTGCAGAGATTATGTTGCGCAAGACAGACTTCAGTCAACAGATATTGACAGCTTACGTTAGCATCAGCAACATGAGCAGTCGGCCCTTTGACTAACCATGCCTGCAACATGAGCACGCAGGACCAACACAATAACGACTTTGCATGCCATTAGCTGTGAAGCGCTGGTGAATGCACCTGATGGCCAGCTTACAGTAAACCTCTGCAAGACTTCTGCCATGGAGCATCTTGAGTGCATGGTAAATGTCAAGGTGCTGTGAGATGCAGTTTGCAAGGTGGGTGGCAGGGTGCTATGGCTGTACCTGTCAGTTGCATGCAAGGCTGCATAGTCAAAAGCCTCGCTGCGCTTCAAGGGGGCAAAAGGGGGAGAGCCCCTGAGATGAGTGCTGGTCCACTGATACTTGAGCCTATTGGCAAAGTGGGCTGCCCAGTTCTCACTTGTCAAGTCTGCCCGTGATGTGATGCCCCTCAGCAGATCCTACAAACACAATTCAGTCATTGCCAGCAAAGAGGTGGGATTGAAGCAAATCAACAACAGGAAGAACAAATGAAAGGGTTATGGAAAATTCAGAAAATGAGAAGATTGTGCTGGCCAGAAAACTGCTGAGTTGAATGGTAGGGCTTGAGATGCCAGAAAGGCTGATTTGCAGCATCATGCATTGCAGATCAGTACAAACAAATAGGCTACATGCATCTAGCCAAACTGTTAGGGCCTGTGGTTGAACAAGCACAGGTTTCCAATTGTCTGTTGAACTTCCTGGAGCTGCCTGATGCACCAAACTGCCTGGCATTGCAACCTTGCACTGTCAAATTGCACGGCACTCTTGCTCTTGCAAAGTAAAGTACCTGGTGCAGGTTTGCCAGCAATCCTGTCTGAGCTGTTTCAGAGACAATTGCCACCTCCAGCTCTTCTGGAGTGAAGCTGCCCCGCAGCTGCAGGTACAGACTGAAGGTGTGCAGGAAGTCCAGCACTGCTGCCATCTGCCACATGGACTGCACCTGCCGCAGCTGCTCTGCATGCTGCTCTGCTGTCAATCGCCTCTCAACCGCTGCAGAAGTAAGAAACAACAACTCAGCACTGGAACAGAAACGACATGCTTGAGACCTTCTGTAGACAACATGTCAGCGTTATTAGTGCTCATGACAGGGTGCAATGCAAGGCACCTGGTTTGCATGGCTCTCGATGCTGCAGGATAGCTGAGTTGTGTTAGGATCACAAAGAGTAAAGGCAAGCTGACTGGAATGCAAAAGCACTGGATACTCAATGAGGTAGAAAATCTGCTACTGATGGCTGCTAGCTCGCTGACGCAACACATGACGCTCTGATCATCATCATGTTTGCTGTTACTTCCAAACACCATGATTGATGCAATATGCAATGGCATTAGCAAAGCATGCAGCATATGCGTCGTTCACTCAATCATGTACTTTGATCAAGACGGCCGGGCTAAATCTCACGTCTGGACTGGCTGTCGGATTCCTCTTCTTCTTCTGCAGATTCCTCCAGCGCTGCTGCTGCATTTTCACTGCCTTGCATATTGCTGGTGGCATAGCCATTGGTGTCCTGTTCACCGGGGAGACCGGGTTCCTCTGAAGGCAGTGCAGAGCGCAGCTTCCTGGTCTGATCATTGTCTACTTCAGGGCGAACCCGCTTTGCTGGCTTATTGTGCTGAGTTTTTCGCCTCTTCCTACCAAACAAAGTGTAGAGTATGATGATGATCAATATAAAGAATGCGTCATGCACTTATAGCAGGAAAGGGTGGCGATGCAAAGTTTGCAGCATTCTGGTGCAAAACTGTGTGCTGCAACTGTTTGCCTGGATCACCAGGCATTAGAGGAGGCAAGAGGCTGGACTTTGGGCCATCAGTCCTGTGCAACCACACTGCTGCGCATGAAAGCTACCTGTGAGCTGCACCGTAGGTGCTATCATCAGAGGCTTCGCCCTCGCTGCTGCCCGGTCTGCTGAGCCCGGCCTCTGGGCCAGCTCCATCTGTTTCAAAGTCACTGTCTGGCTCGGATTGTTCCGGAGACGATAGGCTCACTGACGACGCGTGATCAGGCTTCTGCTGCATAGTTTGATCCAATAAGGCGTCATCGGCTTCGGGCTGACGGTGTGGCTCCGGAAGATCGCTGGACAAGCCCTCCATAAGCGAGGAAGCTGACACGCAGGATAAACCTTTGCACCAATCCGGGATCAAGCTAAAATGTCTGCCTGAGCCCAACGGCAGGCCTCGGAAGCGATCTCTGGTTGATTAAACCTTCGGTCAACTGTCTCCGACAGCTCTGCAGCGGCAGATGTGCACCGACTGGACAAGCAAAGCCTTGACATGGGTTCACAACACGCGCTGGTAACAAAAAAACCTAGACATGATGTGCACGGTGCTGAGTCTCGGCGGTCGTGTCCATTAGCGAATGCGGACTGTACCTTTGCCAGAGCGAGCCAGGGAAGGGTTGCAGCAATTCAAAAGCCCAAAACCCTACTAGGGCTTCTCTTTCTCACATTCAGAAGTCAGTCAAGGTCTAGGTCCGTGCTGCAGATTCGCTGCTGTTTGATCATTTATGAGAAACTAGCACCTCTGAGCGCACGAGGCAGCTCATCTGATCGGGATCGCCATGGCCAAGTCAGGTGTGCTTTCAACACAGCGTGTGCGCTCCTGCATTGCCGTCAGCTGATCCTCAGATCCCAGACCGTGCATACAACGCACAGCGTATGCCAGACTGTTGTGACGTGTCATTGCAGGAAAACCTATGAAGTTTGCTATCCTCGTGACCGGTCACTCAGCACCGCATATCGAGGAAAAGTAGGTGTCTGGTCCTGCTTGTTCACTGTAGCCAAGGACCAGGCAAGCTTGAAGTGTGCCACTGGTGTTGCAGGTACGGTGATTATGGAGCTTTGTACAAAAATCTGCTAGAAGACAAGGACAACAACGAAGAGTGGCATGTATGGTACCCTGTAGACAACCACTTCCCCACAGACGATGACCTGAAAGGCTTTAAGGCAAGCAGAGCCTGCTGCAATACCCACAGCAGAATTGGCATGCAGGCGCTGTAAAAGAGCCATGACATTCATGACTTATGCAGGCAATCTGTGTAACAGGCAGCAAGCATGACGCCTATGCAAAAGATGAGTGGAATCTGAAGCTACAGGAGCTTCTGTGCACTGCATTTGACCGGCAGCAGCGTATCCTTGGAATCTGTTTTGGCTGTCAGACTATGGCCATTGTATTGGGAGGTCGTGTGGGTGAGTCACTGCAAGTCTTGTCTGCAAGTAGGATGCACAATACCATGCACAACTTGTCTGAATGTTGTCCTTGCCAGAGCATAGTAAGCCGTTGTTCAGCATCTGAACCCATTCATCTGTGGAGGTCAGCAAAAGCAGAAGACTGCAGCATGGCAAGAGAGGGAATCTCTGTGCAGCAGCTCTTGTACCAACCCCAAACTGAATGGTTGCCATGCTGCAGCCAAGTCAAGCACTGGCTATGAAGGCGGTGCGAGAACCGTCTTCACAACTCCTGAATTTGACAAGCAGTGGTATGCAGGTCAGCCACTATCATAGCTGCACTGCCTGTGTGTATGTCCCAATATGCATTTCATGATGAAAGACGTCACATCATCATGTGCCTGTTGCACCTGCATACAAGATGAGTCAAAGGCAGCTGGGCAGTCACAGAGGGGGGAGAGCCAATGCATGCATGTGCTTTACATGGTCATGTTCGAGTTTTCTGATGCAATGACTGTAACATGATGTATGTCTTGGAGACACAGCGTATACAGCACCGGTGTCACAGCTTCTACATGTCAGCAATCTGGTGTGCGCATTTTCCTGGTGCTATGTGGAGACGTACACACTTCCACTGCAGAGAAGTTTGAGGAAGGCAAAAACTTTCATCTTCACGAAACACACTTTGACATCATCATGGATGTTCCTCCAACTGTCACCGTCTTGGGTTCCTCCAAGAACACCCCTGTGCAGATGTGCTGTGTAGCTGATCACTTCCTTGGTAAGAGTCTGCCCTTCTAAACTGTGGAAGCCTATTGTGCTGAATCTCAGCTCTTGGTTTGCATTCGCACATTGCTTCGCTTGTTCTCTTTTGCAAAAGTTGCTTGTGCATGTTGGCTATCTGACCAGATGTCTTGCCTTGCAGACTCAGCTGTGCCTCTCCTTCACTGTTGATGTTTGTAACCTCCCTTTGATCTTCTCATGTGCACTCAGCTACAACAATGTTACCAAGCATCTGCGCATTAATGTTGTGTCCGCAGGCCTCCAAGGTCATCCAGAGTTCACAGACAAGTACATGGAAGATGATCTGCAAGATCGCATTGACTCAGGAGATCTGCCCAAGGAAGTTGGTGAGGCTGCCATCAAGGACCTGCATGAAAATGCTGTGACTGATGAGCACTGGAAGGACATGCAGAAACTATTGAAGACATTCCTGAAAGTGGACCACCCCAGTGCCAATGTCTGGATCTAATCTTCCTAGCCGCGCAGATTGCCAGCAGTGCAATGCAGCCCAAGTCGAATGCACATCTGGCCGCTCCAAGTTTCAGCTGAATCCAGCCAAGGCATGTGCATGCATGTGGTCAAGAAAAGCTGCTGTGCCAGCAGTCCTGACCAGATTTATGCACATGCCTCAATTGTCACATGCACACACTGTGACAGTTCAGGTGGAACTGATCACCATGCCTGCTAAAGCTTCGTTTTAAATGCTGCACCCTGCTGCATTCACTGCTGGGATTTCAGCAGCATAAAACTCAACCATCAGTGAGGACTGAACAGTGCATGTGCCTGGCAAAGTGGAGCGTCATGATCTTTAATGAAAAAGTATGACCTACAGACCTAGGTTTTTTCTTGTTGGGCTAATTGAATACTGTTCAGCTCATCATACAAAACCGCCTTGCGACATTCGCATTCTATGTTTGTAACGAGAACAGTATCATGCTTTGCCGAGCACTTTGAGTATAACACATGTCCTGGCAGCTGTGTGAGCTGTTGTGTGCGTGAAGCCTGTATCATGCAACGCCGCAGCCTTCGCCGGCGTGCCGTAAATCAAAGTGAAGATCACACCATCTCATCCTTACTGTACAAGGAGGTAGCCTGTCAGGCCTCATCAGTGATCAGGCATGCACAGAGAGATTACACATTGACCAAGTCGATTGCCACAATATATTATTGTCAATAGACTGTTGTCAATACCGGTACCGTAGTCAAGTCCTTTGCGATTTATTCATCGACAACTGCCATGTACATCCATGGATGTCATGGCTGAATAAATCTTCGGTGTGCGCATCGGTTCCGACAACGTGTCCTCGTCAGCATGCAAGGTTCATGCTTGGCGGGGCTCGTGAGATTTGGGTGACAAACTATTCAGTAACGATAACGCAACCAGGATAGTAATGATGTACAGCTGGCAATTTTGGATCCTGGCGATCTTGGAAGCCAGTGCTGGACCGCACGCGGCCTATCCGATGCAAGTGGGGATCCGACAACAGCCAGATCTGTTCCCTAACCGTGCCTTACTCACGGCCTTTTCAACGGCACATGGGTCGTAGTCAGCGGATTTGGTACTAAGATGGCCTTAGTATTTGCTTTGTCATGGGGTCTTGTTATGTAAACGCTGATATTCCAGGCCTGAAGACACCAATATGATCACCGCAACATCAAAGCTCTGCACACAAACGCAAGACCGGCTGTGAAGGGTTGGATCCTTCGGCTGCTGTTGTTCAGGCGCATCGCCTTTTGGTCGGGTGCTGTACACTTCAGCCGTCTGTTGTCTTGCAGCCGTGTGCAACAGCAGCTTCCCGCTGTTCACCTTTTGCAAGCGTTCACCGCCTTGAGTGTCCTCTGCAAGTCGTTTTCTCGCAAGCATCTGCATTGTTGAGGGCGCAACACACGTCTGTCTGAGCAAAGATCAGGTAGGATGAAACTGCAGCAGCTTGCCTTGACGTTGTGTCCCGATTGCTCACCATGTGTTCGCATCATGCTTTCTCTCTGATGAAAGCAACACGAGCTTCTTTTCGCTTGTTGCACATATGCACTTACTTGAATAGGCGTCTCCACGGAAGGATGTACTCTGCTCGAAAATCTGCACTGCCGTGTTACGGTTAGGACTGGTACCGGTGTGCTGACGATTCGCGTGCTTTTGATGCAGAGATCTCTATTGCTTTTAGCTGACGATGGCTATCAAGCAGTACACTGTGACGAGCGACGAGAAATCGGGGGTGGTGCCTCACCACAACATTTCCGATGGTAGAAGCGCCTTGAACCCAGGTAAGACAAATTGACTTTCCTAAGCCTGCCGTTGTCGATCTGTCTCCTGTAAGCCGCTGCAGGCGCTGGCACTGTCGACGCTGACTGGTGGTGAGCTGCAGGTGACGCTTCCGCTCGTGCTGGAGACTATGAGGGCCGCGTCACCGCTAAGGTGGTCATTGCTTGCTTCATCGCTGCCACAGGAGGCATGCTCTTTGGATATGACTTGGGTGTCACAGGTCAGTTTTTCACCGGAAACACTGTTGTGCACCTCAGCCCTGCGCAGACTCAAAAAATCTTCATTGCAAGTCATCTCTTACATCCTTCATTATTGTACACAGGTGGTGTGTCATCTTTCCCGTCTTTCTTGAACCGCTTCTTCCCAGAGGTGCTGGCAGGAAAGGGCAAGAATGCCTACTGTACCTACAACAGTCAGAAGCTGCAGATCTTCACTTCTTCCTACTTCCTTGCTGGTACTGCCTTTTGCTGCTTCTTTGCAAGCGTGGTCATGATGCGGCCAGTCATTGTGTTGCAACGCTGTTCTTTGCAGCTGTGCATGCGAGTTGTTGCAGGGTTTTGCATATTTTGCTGTTTCAATCACAGACTGACTATGCCAGCTTGCTCTTTATAGCATATTGCTTTGGCAGACCCAAAACAAAGTCCCAAACCCTGAGAAAAAGGTTGTTCATTGCAGGCGCTGTTGCTGGTCTGATCTCCCATCTGCTGAATGCACGCCTGGGCAGGAAGTGGTGCATGGTCATTGCTGGCTTCTGGTTCACTATTGGCGCTGTCATCAACTGTGCAGCTCAAGACCTGGCCATGTTGTACCTTGGACGCATTCTCCTGGGATTTGGAGTAGGCTTCGCCAACCAGTCGGTAAGCATTTGCCAGCCATCAACTATATCAGCAGTCGATCTCTTGATTGCTTCAGCTTCCAGTGCCCCTTGATCAGTGCTGCCTGACAGTGTCTTTTGTGTGTGCCTTCTGTCTTTCCTTGAACGCACCCTGCAAGCTGTCTGTGTTGTCATGCAGATCATGCAGCAAGGCATCATCTGCAGCACGTCATGAGTTTGATACAAGCAGCTCTTACACAGAAGTGACTGCTGACTTTTGCTGCTGTGTACTGCAGGTGCCCCTGTACCTATCAGAGATTGCCCCCCCTAGGTGGAGGGGTACCCTCAACCTGCTGTTCCAGTGCTTCTGCATCTTCGGTATCCTGGCTGCAGCTTGCATCAACTATGGTACAGTCAGGACTCACTGGGGATGGAGACTGTCCCTGGGTTTGGCTGCTGTCCCTGCTGTCGTTCTGGGAGTGGGCGCCTTGTTCCTGCCAGACTCTCCTAACTCCCTTGTGTTCCGTGGAAAGGTGGAGCAAGCCCGCAAGGTTCTTGAGGGTTACAGAGGTGAGCAGGGGATTGTCTTACAATTGTTGACATCTAATCTCCGGCCAAGTCCTCATCTCTGTTGCATGCTGTCATGCCAGCCCCTGAAGGAAGCACCATGTGATAAAGTCAGATTCATGTCTGTGAGGAGACCGGAGTGATCTGGATTCCCCACAGAGGCTGCTGCTGCTTTGATTCTGCTTGGGTTCTCGTCTTCCTGCTTGATGCATGGCACCAATGGCTTCCTTGTCTATGCTGAGATTCTCTGATCCTGCCATGCTGTTTGACGCAAGTGCAGTACATGCCAGGCATGCTATGCTACTGCTGCCCGTTCTGTGCTGATGTCTGTTCTTGACCAATCATCTTCCATGCCAATGCTCTGAGAGTAGTCTGCTGAAATATGTGACATGTGTGTTGCAGGAACCACCCATGTTGATGCTGAGTTTGCTGACATCTGTGACGCTGTGGCCGCCACCCAACGCATCAAGCACAAGACCCGCCTGTTGCTCAGCAAGAAGCATGCTCCTCAGCTGGTGGGTTATGGCCATGGGTCATGTCTTGCCCTACAATTATCCTGTGTGCTGGGGCAGTGATAATGCATGCAATGCAGCTACCTCACATTTGACATCACTGTGTTCTGTGCGCAGCTGTGTGAGATATCTGGCTTGCATGTTTCTGGCTGGCTTGCATGCACCTTGGCTTGCATGCTAGCTACATTCAGCACATGATGTTTCACTTGTGTGTGTGTTTCGCTGTTGTCAACGCTTGAACCACATGATCATCCTCAAGGTTCAGCATGAACAACAATTTGTCACCTATGCATGTGTTGACAGTGGCTTGTGCTGTGCAGACTGCTGCAATCTTGATTCCCGCCTTCCAGCAGCTGAATGGAATCAACTCCATCACTTTCTACGCTCCACAGCTGTTTGCCTCCATTGGTGCTGGACTGACCGGAACCTACGGAGCTCTTCTGTCCTCTGTGGTCATTGACGCTATTGAGATGGCAGGAACCTTCATTGGTCTGGGCACAGTCGACAAGTAAGTTTTCAATTTTCTGTTGACTGATTGCTTTTCCATGCTTTTTTTTTGTGGTTTTAAAGTCTCCTGAAGCCACTTTTTGGAGGCACTCTTCCCTGTGTTTTTGTCCTTGCCGCCTCACACAGACACCATCAATGTTGTTGATAAAAACTGCTGTCACACTTGCTGGTAGTGCCCCTGTTGGTGTGAGCATGCGGCAGGCAGCTTGCGCCATTCCCTTGCATCTCGCTTTGTCACTGTAGACTGTGACACAGCATGATCTTGTGGCGATGTTCAGTCATCAAATAAGCATTTCCAATGTGCCCCCAACGTGCCCCCAGCATGCCCCCAACATGGCCCCTAACAGGAAAAGGCTGAGAAGTGCTGCCTGTGGTGCAGGTTTGGCCGAAAGGCACTGCTGATCCAGGGAGGCATTCAGATGACCATCTGCCAGATTGTGACTGCTGTCATCCTGGCAACCAAGATGGACAAATCCACAGGCACCATGCCTGCTCCAGCTGGCAAGGCTGTTCTGGCCTTCATCTGCCTCTTCGTGGCTGGTGTGTTATTGACCCCATTGCGTGCACACAACAGCATGTGTACACATACTATGCCATTAGCTGTTGTTAGCAAGTCGCTATTGGAAGCTGATTACTGTATGCATGTTGCAGCTGTATGCACGCTGCTGTCATAGTGAGCTCATGCAAATGTGTGGTGCGACATACAGCTGTCGTTGTTGTGTACTCGCTGGTTTGAGTAGTGTTGTATGCACATGACTGTCAGTGTAGTACAATATGCACAGCTGTTTGTCCACTGTCCTGGGTGCATATGCCTCTCTGTGTGGGCATCAGCATATGCCCAGCATGCCCAGCATATGAACAGCATATGAAACCATCACGTGTGATGTTATAGCAACAGCCTGCACACTCCTTTTGGTGCTCTGGTCGGTGGAGACAACCATCTTCAAAGAAGCTGGGGCTAATTGTTGTCTGTGTGTGCAGGTTTCTCATGGTCCTGGGGTCCTCTGGGATGGTTGGTGCCTTCAGAGGTTCACACCATTGAGACTCGCTCCCCCGCCCAGGGCATCACAGTCTGCATCAACTTCCTTGCATCCTTCCTGGTTGGACAGGTCTACCTGACCATGTTGTGCAAGTAAGCTTACTGTCTGCTCTGTACTGTTGTATTGGTGTCTGGCGTTGCCTTCATGCACCTGTGTGTTCATGATGTACATTACAGCTGTCGCCTCACTCTGTCTGTATGTGGCTGTATGTGGCTTTGTTAATTGTCATCTCTCCACAAGTCTGAAGCATACAGTGCAAGTTTTCTTGTGTTGGTGGTGCACAGAAAGTGTTGCACGATGCTGTCTTCAACGTTCTGTTGAATTGTGTGCAGGATGGAGTGGGGAACTTACCTCTTCTTTGCCTTCTGGGCTGCTGTGATGACCCTGTACGTCATCTTCTTCCTGCCTGAGACCAAGGGAGTGCCTCTGGAGGAGATGCAGGTCCTGTGGGCCCGTCACTGGTTCTGGGGCAACTTTGTCAGGAACAAGGTATGCTACTGTTGCTGATGCAGATTGTGCATTTGGCTGTTAAAACGACTGCTTTGGCTACTTTGTCAATCAAACGCTGCTGCTGCTGCTGCTGCTGCTGCTGCTGCTGCGGCGGCTGCTGCTGCGGCGGCTGCTGCTGCGGCGGCGGGATCATGATAAATCAGCAACAGCAGCATTAGCATGTTTAAGTGACAGTGGTGTTGCTCATGATGCATGCCATGTCTGTTGTGTCAGCGTGGTATTTGTGAAAGCTGGTGGCCTTGTTGCCGATGCATGGAACCAAGTTTGTGTCATGAGCCAACAGCTTCTATACTGACCTTGTGTTGCGGTGTTTCAGGGCAAAAGTGAGATTGTGAACTCTGGTGCTGTGACCAATGCTGTATACGATGAGGGTATCAAGACTGTGGCGTAAACTGCCAGACATCAGGCAACCATCAACAGCAGTTTATGACCCTCCTCTACATAAATGCGAACTTCCTTGGTGAGACAGCGGTTTGAGCCATTATATGAGTGAATACCCAACATCAGTCATGGGAAGTTCTGAGCCTGTCTGTCCTGAGCTGATGGTTGACTTCAATCTTACTCTTTGGCCATGCAACTAGCTGTGTATGCTGTTGCAATTTTGCCTATACCATTATCGTCTTGCTTAGACAGACTGTTTCAAGTCTGTTTCCTTGCTTTCTCCCTTTTCTTCCAAGGGTTCTGAGACTACAAGGAACAGCAATGCTGTGGTTTCACATGCACATTCTGAATTTTGATGACTGAAATTTTGTCCAGGAACATTACAAGTGGTTTTTGGTATCCATTCACAAGCCTTTACTACTTCTGCAGTGCAAGTTTTGCAGTAGCTGCGTGGGTTTCCTCTGTCCTAATGCAGCATGGTAAAGCCAATCACACCTTTTTGCACAGTCAGGCTAGTAGTGGGTTGACTTTTTGGGGTTGTACAACGTCTTTCTAAAAAAGAAGTGTAACACAATATGGTGAATAGATGCCTGCAAACACTGCAATCATTGCAAACACAGCATCATTCATTGTCATGCAGAAAGCATTTGTGGTCAGGGCATGTACAGTGCATGCCTCATGCTGACATGAATCACTAATGTATATTGCCTAACATACAGTTTTGCTAAGCAAGCAAGGGGTGGTACGCAAAATTCTATAGGTCAAGCACGAATTGGGTCAATTTGGGCGAAGATTCATTGTTAAATGGGCCCAGGAGCGAATTAGGGTTGCAGCCAAGTATAGCAATTAAGCCAGTAGACCAGCTGCGTGATCAGTCTGGCAATGCAGCGACTCAAACGGCTCGATAAATTTCCGCGTAGTCAGCTGTTGTCCGCCTCAGAGCTTCTTCCGGTGGATAAGCTGTCAGCAGCAATACAAGACGACAACGAGTTTCTGCGCGAAGTGGAACGGCGCCTGCAACTGGCAGTACAAGTGTTATCGGCTCCCACTGTGTGGGATGAGTTATTCAAGCGTTTGGAGGACGAGCCATACGCAGCAGCAGCAGAACGCCCGTCCCATCTCACACAGCCGCTACACGGTGGCAGAAATTCTGTCACGGTGAGCAAAAGGGATATCCAGGCTGAGAGCGACGCATGGCTGCATAGTCACAAGTCAAGTCTGGAATAGGTAGGAGGATGTGCTGGACTGCTGTGACACTCCGTATCTGAAAGTGCTTGCTGCCACAGGTGTATTGCAGACGATTTCCCAAAAGCAGAGCTAAGACTATAGGAAGAGAGAAGAATTTGTATACCCCCATCGAGATCTGTCTGTACGACCCAGTCAATCTTGCTGCAGAGGTCCTGGAGCTGAACGCAAGGTACAGTCTTTCTTCAGGTAAGCTGCAACATAGATGCCTGATTCTGATGACAAGCTGACTTGTGACTTTCACCTCAATCTGTGTGAAACGCAGGCATCCAAGCTGCCACATTGTGCGATGGGAGGGTGTTATCCAGCCCAGATGAGAGGACCATTTTAGTACATGCAATAAAGTCCAAGAAGCAAGAAAAGCATGAGGGGAAGCACTTTGTGGATTTGTTGACGGATCCAGAAGACACAGAGCGGCAGCGTGTGGCAAGGCATGTGGCACAAGCTTATGGATATGCGGTAAGCCCTCTCTGTCACACTTCTATGGTTTGCTGATTCACCTTCACCTGACAAGTCTATGCCAGACATTCACGCAAAGTGGCATGTTCAGCAGGTTTTGCTCAGGTTTCCTGCTGTAACGCTGCAGGCAGTTGCCAACTGTGACTACTTGTTATACTGTAATGACTCTGCAACACTCACTCATCCTTTATATACACAACATAATCCTTACTGATCAGCTGAGCCGCCGGCTCAGCCTTGCTTCTACACTGAAAACTGAACTGACTGTGTTATCTCAACACGACTACCTTCGGAATACGCTCCACATCTTTACACCTGTTCAGTGCAGCTTCTGCATTTTCCAGGTTGAGGAACAGACACAATATGGCATCATCAGCAGCAAGGGGTCTTATATATTCTTCAAAAGAGGTCTGCCGGTGGAGAGCAAGTCCATCCATTTGAGCGAGACTTTTGACTGCAGCTCTGCTGTTCGTGGGCTCTTCCTGTATATGCTGTATGCTGCTGTCACAGCAGAGCCCATGCCCTATGGTAAGCATACTGACACCCCAGACGAGAGCAAGCTGATCCCATCAGATGGGTCTATTGGCACCTTGATGCCAGCTCTTCAAGGGAGCAGCACAACAGCATTTTGTCAGCAAGCATCATCTAAGCGATCTTTTGAAGACAGAGGAGACGGAGGTGAGCTGAAGAGAGCAGATTCGACATTGCGTTCTTCACTGCGTGACATTGACCCCCTGACCCTCATGATGTTGCCAAACTTGTCTCAGTTGGAAATGGCAACCATGGGATTGTGTGTCTCTTGGCAGATGCACATGTTTCAATTGTCTGCACAAAAGATGCCATTCTACTGACTTCTAGCTTCATGTCCCACCTGCAAACAATATGGCAAGATTGGATGCTGATGTCGACGATTCTCTTGCTTGAAGGTGATGACTATTGTAACTCCTCAGATGCTGTTGGTACCAGTCGTAAGCATGCAACATCAGAATTGCGCAACAGAACAGTGTATAGAGATGCCACAGGAAATGAACCTTTGACAGGCGCTCAGCTGCCTATCTGCATCCCTGATGTGGATCGTGCATGTGTCACCATCAAGGAGACCATCAGCCATGGCAAGCATTGAGTGGTACGGGCCAGCAGCTTTTGCAAGCACTATAAAGCATGACATACCTGGCGGGAGTCTTGCACGTCTCATGGCACTTAGCACTCTTCTCAGCCAAAGTTTGCATGTTACAGTTCTACAAGCATTTGTAGCTTGTTGGTTTCTGTGCTGTGATGTCCAGTTTTCATTGCGGTGCTCAGCAGCATTCCATCACATCATGATTGCAGGTGCGCCGAGGCATGTTTCAGTCACATCCAGCAGTGTACAAGGTTTGGGAGGTAGCTGATGCTTGTGCGGAAGATGAGCAGGATGCCTGCTGGCAAGAGATCAGAAAGGAGATGGCAGCATACACTTGCTTGGAGAACAAAGCAGTGAGGCTGCCATAGACTTTCTGCATTTGCAGTGCCAGTGACTTTGCTGCTACCCCGCTTGTCCTGAGCACCAAATCCTTTGTGTGTCTAACACTAGTTATCAGTTCTGTATCATTGAGCAGGTGGAGCTGCTGAGATTTGCAGCACTGGTTGTTTGCATGTCATGTAATGGCGTAGGCACTTATGATTGTCCAATGACAGGCATGTGTTGAGTACATGATTCCGTTACTGGGGCCCAAATTGCAGGAGCCCCAGTGAGGGCATCAAGCAAACTGGCATGTTGTCTTGATGCTTCTCTGACATTGAGCCATTACAATTGACAAGCTGTCATGCTGCACATCTGCTCAGCTCCACAAATAGCACACGTATTGCGTCGCATCAAGGCTGATGTTTGGTGTTGCACAGGATGCTGCTAAATGTCTGGGTCAGGGTGCTCTGCATGATCGCACAATGATCTTCCTAGCTCTTCCAGACTATGGGCAGAATTTGCGCAAGGTGCAGCTCACAAGCCAATGGGTGAAGGCTATCGGAGCTGCTATCAAGACAGTGCACTCCGCTGGTGTCCTTCACAACGATCTGGTCTTGCACAACTTTGTTGGCAACAGTCCAGACAGTGTGAAACTGATAGACTTTGCCTGTTGTGCAACGTCTGGCTTCTCCAGCGAAACACTGGCGCGTCAAGAAAAGCAGTTCATGGAGTCTTTGGTGGTACAGGTCAGTTTTGCAAGTCACAGCCTGCAGTCTGTATCCACAAGCCTAGCATTGTCATTGTTGAGATTGTGTATTGCTATTGAACATCTGTGTCTTGCTGTTGGACAGTTGTATATTTCTACTAAACAGCTTGCATCAAGAATGAAACATGTGTGCGACAGCCATTGCCAAGCTTGCACCATGTGTCCAAGTTGTGTTGAAGTCACTCCCAAGCTCACCACATGTGCCATAGGAGTAGACAGTGCTGCAGGCCTCAAGCAACCAGGGGAGCGCAGTGTAGTGACACGGCGTGCACAGAAGTCACTCAGAGCAATTGGGTACCAAGATTCTGCTCTAGGTGCGCAGCCGTGCAGCATATGCAACATCACCTGCGACGTGCTAATTCTTTGCACCACATTTCAGATAACGTATGATATAGCTGCCAGGTACTTGCCACTTGACACATTGCAGCCCTATTGCCACATGCTCTGTATTGTCATGCATGCCTTGTTGCCAAGTATTGCCTACATTGGCAAGGTTGAGTCATGTGCCTTACAGAGAATGTCAAGCTTGCTCCTCACTGCTACTGACCTGCTTGTCTCTGCATAGTTACACGCCCTGCCTGCATAGTTACATGCCTTGCCTGCATAGTTACATGCCTCGCCTGCATACTTACATGCCTTGCCTGCATACTTACATGCCTTGCCTGCATACTTACATGCCTTGCCTGCAACTAGCCTTCAAGGTATCATATGTGTGCGGTCTTGACATGGGCAAGCTCAGCTTGTTTGAGAAAGCTGCTAGTATAAGATCCATTTGTGTGCATGCGTTATATGGACAGATCATGCTTTGTGCCTGAGGAACACTGTTCTCCTCTTTGGCACATACACACATTTGTAGAGTGCTTATGTCTGCTTCTGTAGGCCCGGATTCAGGACCTCTACAAGTACCAACCAGTCTGCTCAAGGCTGACAGCCTTCATATTCCAACACCAACCTGCAGCAGCCATCACTCTTGTCTCACACATGTGTGCAGATGCCAGCTTTCAGCATATTCGACAGCCAACGCCTCTGGAAGATACGAGCTTGTTCTGAGCACTGCATCGCCTGGTATATGACAATTGCTGTAATGAGTCTAGCGCATGCACACTGATGCCTTGGAGTGAATACAGCAGTCAGTACTGTAACAATTTGAAAGCCTTTTGGTATGTAGTGAGCCTCTACAATGTGATAGTATTTACATCGCTGTTCCTCATGTCATACACAAACTGCTGCCTGTGTTGTACACAAACTGTGTAAGCACATATGACCCAGCTAGGTCATTGTTGAGAAAGGCGCTTATCAGCTCAACCTGCCTGTGTCTTGACTCAGCCTTACTTACTTACAGCTCATCCCAAATCCTTTTAGACTCTGAGTTCAACTCTTTTCTTTCTGGCAAGTCTGTATATAGGTAGTTTGGTGAATAGAGCCTGCAGTACTGCACTAAGTACTGCAGGGCTGAGGGCAGTTTGGGGATTGCTATCAGGTGTGAAAATAGGGCTGTTTCAGAAATTGTTAGAACCCCATCTCCACAAACCCCTGTTTTGGTAGGGTTTTGCACACACTCACATGCCTTCATGACTCATAAAACATTACATGACCCTGACATAAGCAGAAGTCTGGCAAAAGTCTGGCAAAAGTTAGTCAGGTAATTATAATATACTATATATGTATATCATCCTTGTCAAGGTTGTGAAGTTGGCAATTTCTCTCATTCACTGCACTGCAATTCTGCAGTCAGCTCGATGCAGAGACCTGCATGACCGCGACGGAGTTGAACTTTCAGTCAGGCTCAGCATCGCAGTCCCTCCCGTTGATTCTCACCCTCCAGCACATGTGCCGCCACCGAGCGATCGATTCGTGTGTGTTGCTCCTGCTGATCACACTGCAAGCAAAATACGTTTCCGGCCTTGATCGAAACCTAACTCCTGGGCACTCATGCAATAGAGAGAGATTACGCTTTGGCTCTGAGTCCATCAGGTATTCTGACCGACTGCAGCCTTGGTTGCACACTTGAGCAGCACATGTCCGAGCACGGATCTGCAGGTACAGTCTAGAAGACCTCAAGCCTGACACTGGATATGAAGTCAGGGTGTCCTATCCTGCAACGGTTGGCATTCTGCAACCGTCAGCCGCTTCGTGCTTGTGTGGCACATACGTAGCCCGTGCCTGCTTTAGGTGCCAAGCAAAGTGACTTTGCAACTGATCAGCAGAAACAGTGCACAGCCAGTCCACACTCATAGGTCTGTTCTCTGCTCCGTCGCCATCTTGCGTTGAGTTTGATGCTGCACTTGATCTGCTAAGGCTTGCAAATGCAAGGAAGCCACTGTCACAAATGCAGTCTGTATCTACTTTAGGCGTCAGTTGTTGGACACTGAGAAGATCATATTCTACACAGATGATTTGGCTACTTACCAGGTTTGCCTGCATCTTTCAGCTGGCGCACTGATCACAGAGCTGCACTATCAGACACAAGCTAACGCCTGTGGCTGCAGGAGCACATTGTTGAGATACAGGCAGAAGCAACAGGAATACACCGAGATGGTCCTGCTGCAAAGCCTGAGTATTTCTTGTATAACATAGGTGTCTTGGCCACTCGACTCTGTGGCTGTGTCTGCTAAGCTCGCTGCAGCTTCTTCTTTGGGTCAGCTTGATCTGAGCCCTGCCCAACTTTGCAATGCAGTGCTAGCAGAGCTGGTTCTCGGAGTCCCTCGCGATGCATTCCCAGTCGTAGTAATGGTCTTCTTTGCCGTCGTGGTATGTTTGTTGTGCCATCTAACATGCATGATTCTGAGCTCTGTTTCTGCTGTGCTTAGCAGTGTCACAGTTTGCGACTGAATCTGTTTTGTGAACCCTGCATCTTGCTTGCATTATATGCCAAAAACACTGTGCCGCTGAGCCACCAAGCTGGACATGATGTATTCAGGTTGTTGCCCTGCTCCTGCCATGGTGGGTGGATCATGCAGTCCCAGCAATGTTGAGCTTTATTAATGCTGGCAGAAGCACAACACATACTGCACATGCTGCTTGACAGATGTGACAGAACACCTGATCATGTCAAACTACTGGATACAGCTGCAACCCAGCTGTTGCATGTTGAGTGAGCTGAACACTGAGTCATCTTCACCTCTCTATTGAGTGTCTCTGTCATCAGATGTAGCAACTCTGAATAAACGTGAGAGTTGAGGTTGCTCTCCCTGACCCTGTCGTGTTTCAGCCATTCTGAACAACTTATTAGTGTCCAAACTGAGTATGCTTTGATGGGATTCTGTGCTGGAAATTGCAAGAGCAGGGTGTATCAAAGCCAAGGTAGATTCACACATTGTAAAGCAACAGTGGCATACAAATGTCCTATGCAGTATAGTTCATGATGCAGCCAACTACAAAGTCAATAATTACTCATGAGCAAATCTAAGGCTATCATGATATGGCCTACAATGAAATGTTTGCATATATGTTTGGTAGTGGGATCCCAAACCATGCAAGAACTCTGCAGCTGCCTACATTTTATGCCTCTGCTAGCCAATCTTGGCAACGCAAAGCAATCATGAATTCTCTGTCAGTTTGCTGACGGGATCATCGTGATGGGGCTCTGCCAGCCAAAACCTGCTGCCTGGTCAAAACGGTCAGTATGCATGCCACATGGACCTATTTATGAAATATTCCAGGCTTCTTTGCTTGGTTGCCTTGACTTCCTCCTGCTTTCCTCTTTCCTTTATACGAATTCTGCGGTGTCCTCTCTTCCCATGAGCTTTTCCTCAGCTTGCAAGGTCTGTTACCAATGTATTTGCCATTCATCTCCCGGAGAGCTTTGGCGCCTTCCACAGCGTCAGAGAAGCTCACAAAGCCATATCCTGCATGCCAGCAGCTTCAGGGTTGCATTTGTTGCAAGACATCAGGCATGCTGCAACTTGTTGCAACACATCAAGCATCATGCAACATGTGACCAATGGTCAGGGTGCACGTGCTGTAGCTATACATGCCATTCATGGCTTGTTTGGTAGCATGAAATAGCATTTGGGTCAACGACCTGCTAGTGGGTCACTCAATACTCAGCAATATTGCCGATAATTCAACTGATATGCATTGATACTGCACATGAATGTCAAGAAACTGTGATTATGTTGATGCATAAAGACCTACCAGCAGATAAGCAGCAGTGCAACAGTATATGCACACTCAAGATACATCTAAGCCAGCCCTTTTGTTCAAAGATGCAGCCTTGAAAGGCAGACACACAAGCATCACGCAGAGCAAGCAATTGCAGACCCAAACAAGCAAATTGCTATGGTTAGTCAGAGCAGCTACAAGACGCCATTGTTGCTTTGCCTCACCTTTGCTTTTGTTGGAGTGCTTGTCACGCACAATCTTTGCCCTCTGGAAAGTAGCATACTTTGTGAAGGCCTTGGTCAGAATGTCATCATTGACCTCATTGCCCATGTCACCCACAAATATCCGGAAATCATTTTCAGCCCATTCTGACAGTGTGGCGTCGTACCACTTCTGACCAGCGGCTGCTCTGGGAACTGCTTTGCTCTTGTCTATCTTTGGCTTACCCACTTTGCCCTGGTTTTCTACATCTGCCTGCATGTGCCCAAGCCGAGTTGACATCTGATGGTCATGAGCTAAGCTACTGTATTTTGCTCTTCAGCAACCTTTAGGCCATGTGCTTGCTCACATGTTGCGTTTTCAACATCCTCCTGATCACTGCGTCAAGGACACACTGCGTCATAGCATTGTTGTACATGCATACTTCACTGGACCAGAGTCACTTTCATTTCAGGTGACGAGCTGCATCATACAGCAGAGGTGTACTGGGAAGATGGCATTAAAAGTGGCATTGGCACACCTTGATGGATGCCATCATGGCAGCTTGAGCAGCAGCTTGGTTGGGTTGTTGGACAGGTGGCATGGGGTTCACATGCATCTGTGGCTGATACGCTGGAGCTGCATAGTATGGCGCAGCTGCTGCTGCAGGGGGGTATGTGGGATAGGCAGGAGCTTGCTGAGGGTACATGGGCTGAGATGCATATGGGACTTGATGCTGGGGTATCTGAGGGGGTGCAGGCCGCTGTGGGGGGTAGCCAGGTTGCTGTGCGCCATATGCCTGCAGAGACTTATGTCAATTTTGCTGAATGGGGAGTGTGACTTATCGTGGAGGCACTGCTTTGGAAAACAGGAGTGGAGTTGACGCATGAGGCAATGTAGTTTTCTGCCAGCTTGTCAGACAGAGCCATGCCAATGGTGGTGCACACGTGTGAGCACGTGCGGTGTGTGCGCAAAGTGGGGAATAGCACAGAAAATTGTACACTACATTATGCTAGCAATATGACGGTCTGCAGTAACAGCATGCTTGTGCTGTCGACACTGTATTCTGCAATAACAGCAGGTTGTATTGTCCGCACTGTATTCTGCAATAGTGTTTGTATCCCTCATAGGGTACAGCAGCTCTTTGTACCTGTGCCATGGGCGCTGCTTGTGGGATCGGTGGAGGAGGTAGGGACAGGGCATGGCTGCTAGATGCTGCAGTCAAACTATTCACATATGAAGACGCCACGTATTCACTGACTGCAGGAAGGTCAAATAGCATGCATACCACTACAGCATCTGGCAAATGCTGCTGCGTGCGTTGACAAAGCCAGCAGTAGTGTGCAACGTACCTGCTGAAGCATACTGCGGGCCGTTGCTGGCAGGCCTAGGAGGTGGCCCTGGCAAGGATGCCGCCTATAGGCAGCACAGGGGGCCCTGTCAGGCAGCACAGGATTCATCCAAGGTCTTGTGCGTTGTTTAAGCTTGTCATAGACATTGAGTTGGGCTTGAGCTAACCTGAGACTGCCCTGAACTAGTTGCAGAAAGGAAGGTCTGGGGGGGTGGAGGTATGGCAGGTGCACCAGCGACCGTCTGCGAGCTTGCTTTGATCTCTGCCTCAAAGCGTGCAAGCTCGGACTCAAGGTCCGCCATAGCAAAGAGCGGACTGGTGATCGGCTGGCTTGATAGGCAGGAACACCCTGTAGCTGCCACAGAGCACGCCAAACCGATGAAAGTCGAGCAAGCACCTTAGTGGATGTGCCTGTGTGATGCAGCGATGTGATCACACGACGATGTCTACAAGTTTGCTTCATGCACCGAAGAAGAATATCAACAGACGTTCCTGAGAACTGCGCAGCTGACCGCCTGCGCTTTGACTTTTGCTGTCCGCTGCACAATCAGGCTCCAACGTCTGCGCGACCGTGCCCTCAAGCTCACCACGCATTACGCAAGTGATCAAGCTTGGCTTCGGCTTGAGCTCTGTCGACTGAAAGTACGACACATCTTGTGATCTTACAGCCTCTGTCAACTACGGCCACGGTCATACCGATGATAGACCTCAGATCCAATTGCTAAAGACAAATCAGCCACCGGTTAGCATTGGCGCATCGGCCCGCCCGTCCAACGTCAGGTAAGCATTTGGTACCTGTCCTGCCACACTTTCGTGTGGAGTATAGCATGGTGTACTTGTAGCAGAAATTTATGCATTTCATCTGCCTGTGTATTTGTTCTGTAGATAAAGATCTTGCCGCGCAGCTACCACGAAAAGGCTTGTCCTGGCATGTATAATGACTTTCAAAAAATTACCTGCAGGCTGGCGCTACAGGTCCTCAGCAGACCACTGGCCGGCTGATTGTTGGTTCACGCTGCCTGGCACACATGTGGTGAATTCACTTGAGCCTGAGGCCAGAGAGCCCAGGGCAGACAGGCATAGTGTACACGTTTCTTGCTGCCAGTCTTGAGCCCTGGCATTTTGGAGCTTTGCATGCGCCTTGATGACTGGCGCCAATGGTGCCAAGAAGCGGAAACTAACCCCTTATGATGACAAGGCACAGGTATGGCTCCTTGTGGCCTGTCTGCCCTGGGCTGGTTACACTCACAATGTCTTGACACAGCGCTGTACACTGCACAGGACAGTGGCGAGGTAGCTCCTGCAGAACTTCAGGACACAGCAGAAGCAGGGCCTGCAGCGCAACCTACAGCTGTCACCAATGGCAATGGCAGTCACCTGCAGCATAGCTTTCATGCGTACACATCCTTTAACGCTGAAAATGCCAGAATGTATCCAGAATGGAGCCTGCCAGAGCCTGTGGCAGTACCTCGCCCCGTGAGTGCAGACAGCGCCAGGCTGTTCCCTGAGTGGAGCGTGCCTGAGCCTGTTGCAGTCCCCTACAGTGTCAATGGCATGTGGGGACCGGCATGGCTACAACAGCAAGAAGCTGCTGCACAGCAACCACAACAGTCCATGCAACTCGGTACAGCACAGCAGCACCAGCTGCCTGTCACAGCTGCACTCCATGCACAGCCACACAGTGTACACTTGGATCAGCAAGCTGGGTCACAACCTCAGCCTGAGGACACAGTGCAGCAAGCAACGCAGCAGCAGCCGCAAAATACACAGCACATGTCTGTGCTGGAACCTGCACCTGCTGCAGCAACACAGTCTGCTGACATGCTTGTACAACCCCAACACCCGTCTGTTAGTCATGTCTCCCTTGCTCCACCCTCCACTTCTGAGCCTGCTGATGACAAACAACTTTCAACCTCTGCTCAACTTCCGGCTGAGCACTCGTGTGTTCTGTCACAAACAGTTGCACAGGAGCCTGCCACGGTTGTGCAAGCAAGCATGCCACTTGAGCTGCTGCAGCAGCAGCATCAGCAGCTTGCACAGCAGCTTGAACAGCAGCAGCCTGAACAGCAGCTACATTTGCGACAACAACAAGAGCAGGGTCAGCGGCCACTCCCAGAAGCTCCCTCAGGGATTGATGACCTGAGCTCTAGCAAAGTTGAGCCTGGACATCAGCAGCCTGGGACATCAGGCCTGCTGGATGCAGCCCCAGGGCCACCAGATGCAGCCCCAATGATAGTCGGCCCCAATGTTGGAGCCTACTCACAGAGGGAGCTGTTTCTGCAGAACCTTGAACAAGCTGGGGAAATGTCCTTTGAGTATGTGCTGAACGATGGGCAACGGCACAACAGCATATGGTCAGTGGCAGTCTTTGCTCTATAAGCCTTGGCCACCTCCATTATGTTATATTGCTGCATGGACATTGCATTCTTGGGCAGACTATTGGCCATGCTGATGCACTGGCACGCAAACCTTCACACATTGCTGCTCAGCACCTGCCGGCATTACCACTATTCTAAATCAAGCGCCCACAAGATGACTGCTGCCTGATTAGCTACCCAACTCATGTGCATGCTGCGCCTGCTGATTCAGTGTTGCCATTCACATATCCCTCTTCGTGACTGCTCATGTTCTGTATTGCAGGCTCATTGCGCTGAAGAACATCTTTTCAAAGCAGCTGCCCAACATGCCACGTGAGTACATAGCACGTCTGGTGCTAGACCGGCGGCATCGCTCGGTAGCCATTGTGAGGAGGAGGCGGAACGTAGTGGGTGGCATCACCTACAGGCCCTTCCATCAGCAGCGCTTTGGGGAGATTGCCTTCTGTGCGGTCACTGCCAATGAGCAGGTCAAGGGCTTTGGCACGCGCCTCATGAACTTCACCAAGGTACTGTACCCATTCACTTCATGCCTCTTTTACCGTGGATCATCAGCTTCAGCATTCTTGGGTTATTCTCCCTAGCAGGTTTTTCAAGTTACCTGTGAGTCACCTCAGATCATATGCTTCATTGTTCTGGGCTATTTTCCCCAGCAGGCTTCCAAAGCAGGTGGCTTGGTGCTTTAGTTTTCTCACAGGCAGCAATCTAGCCAAGAAACTGCAGAAAGCGTCATCCAGCTGATTGCAGCAACTGTTCGGTGCATGCTTTGCAATCACTATTAAGATCATGTGGTCAAGGTCCTATTGTCAACAACCAGCTGGCACATACTCACCCAACCATGCTGACTATCAACTGACCACAGTGACAACCATCACATGGGCTTGCCATGTCATGTGTCTTGTTGACCTGTTGGGTGCAAACTCAACAAGTATGTGGCAGCGCAGGAGTATGCCAAGACTCAGGACCAGCTGACACACTTCCTGACGTATGCCGATAACAATGCTGTGGGCTACTTTGCCAAGCAGGGCTTCACAAAGGAGATTACCCTGGATAAGGAGTGGGTGAGCCCTCCATTCATTTGTTGCTGCTAGTGCTGCTGTTGCTGCTATTTGTTGCTGAAAGCTTGCCTGAGCTTTTCAAGCCAGTCATGGTTGAATGATATGCCTTGTTTGACTGCCCATGCTGGCAGCATCTCAGGCTGGTCTTTTTGTGCTTGTTCATGCTCAAGCTATTGAGCATTGAGTGAACAATATGCCTTGCTAATGCATGTGTGCAGTTGATCCAGCCCTCCATCACATTGTGAGCAGCAATCATATCATGGTGTTACAGTACAGTGTGTGCAGCAAACACACCTGCCCGGCTGATTGCCTCACTCTGTATACGTGTGCTTGTAGTGGGTTGGCTACATCAAAGACTACGATGGCGGCACTCTCATGGAGTGTGTCATAGTGCAGCGCCTGCCCCACACCCGCTTGCCAGCTATGATCCAGGCTCAGAAGCAAGCCTTGGACAGCCGCATCAGGCAGTACTCCCGGTCACACGTCGTGCATGATGGCCTTTCTGCCTTCCAAGAAGGCCATAGGCGAGTCGAGATTGGGAGTATACCAGGTGAGAAGCAGACCACAGCCAAGGAAGCTAGTATAAATCAATCAATCAATCCATTCGCATTTGTCTTCTTTAGGACTCATCCAGGGGGTCAACAGACAATAAGTATGCATATTTTGCAGTGCTTGGTTGGAGTCACATACTGGTTGCTAGCCTGAACGCCCCCTTCTGCCACCATTGTTGGGGTTCATCACCGCCACACAACAGCACTTCACGCTTGTCTCAGGCGCTGCGCTGCTCAGCAACAGGGTCAGTCTCCAGCAACATTACGTCCAAAATTCAGTAACGATGCTGTTTGCAGGGGTCTGCTGTAATGCTGCCGTAACGTTGCTTGTAACGCTGTAACGTCGCCTGTAACGTCGCTTGTAACGCTGCTGTACCGCTGCTGTAATGCTGCTTGCAGGGGTAAAAGAAGCAGGCTGGGATCCCGGTGACCCCTCAAGGACGGGGGTTCACCTGGTGATGAACAACAGCATCCTGGACGCCACCCCCAACAACTTGCAGCATTTCATGCTGATGGTTGTCCATCAAGTGCAGCAGCAGGAAGATGCCTGGCCCTTCCTGCATGCTGTGACTGTGGAGGAGGTGCCAGACTACCATGACATCATCAAGGTCAGCCCCTGGTTGTCAGCACCAACAGAGGACAGCACATGTGCATGTCACTGCAGGACGTTCATTAGCAACTGGGCGACAAAGGTTGTCTTTGTAGTTAGGGGCAGGTTGTATTGCTGCTTGGACTGTGTATGCTGCCACTTTTGAACTCTTGTGTGGCTGCCTTTGTCGCAAAGCCTTCAAGGCCACCTGTCCATGTATACCCGATGAAACACCAGGTGAACACCAGAAGCACAAAAAGGGTGCTGATGGGAGCAGAGCTTGTGACTGTACGACCAGTTACACCGCGTGTGCACATCTGTGGCAAAAGTTCTTTAGCCAGCTTGTAGCTAAGCAAGCATGTGTTGATGCATAGCTGCTGTATGCAGGATCCCATGGATCTAGGCCTAATGGAGCAGCGCCTGAAGAAGAAGGACTACTACCTGACATTGGACATATTTGCAGCAGACATGCGGCGCATCTTCAACAATGCCAGGGTGTACAATGCCAGTGATTCAGCTTACTACAAATGGGCCAATAAGTTGGAAGCCTTCTTTGATCAGTACATGCATGCACATTTGCTGTTTGGACAGTAAAGGCTCAAAACATTTTGTCTATTTCTTCTGCTTGACTCACAGCCCTTACTTTGTTTTTTATGTTTATTCTGGTACATCTGATGTATGTGATTCACCTCAGAGTGTATCATTGCACGCACCTGTTTCACATGCGTGATTACCAGTCCAAATTTAGGTTAGTAGGTTAATGCTGCTGCAAATTGGCCTTGCCCTCTGGCACTATGAGAACTCCTGTTAGAGGCGTATACATTTTACATGTCATGAGTCATCAAAGAACTTGGACCATGCATGGGCAAAAATCAGGCGTTCCACCGCAGTTGTGGCTCATTTACTCTTTACACTCAAACATGGTCAAAATTCACCTCCATCAGTTAGTTGTGAAAAGCTGCTATCATGCATCTGACTCAAATCAATGCCTCATGCATTTTGCAGCAACTCGTAATGAACATTGCGCCTAGTCTGCAATCCTGGATGCTGCCTCTTTGGGCTTGCCTTCAGCAATGGCGTTGCTTGTCTTGTTCAAATTTTTGGATGAGGTACTGCCTGATGAAGAGGTCGCCCTGCACAAACACACCGCAAAGCATGTCAGCCCGTTTGTGGGAAGCATGATGTAAATCCCATGTATGCTCTGTACACATGCTGCCTCAGAAAGCATGAGTTGTGACAAGAGCAGTCAGCAATCACTAGCAGCTAGCAGTGGTGATACAGTGTCAGAACCACTACCTGTGACTTGCTTTTAACATGATCAGAGTGGTGAGCACGCTACTTTCCGCTCACTCTGTACATCAAACAGTACTGTCGGTATAGAACAAAAATGTTGACATAGAAAGCCAGAGATGTTGATACAGTCTGTATGTTTGAGATGTGTACTGGCAGAGGTCTCATTGCTATGTTCAACTTGATGCCAAGTTTGATGTTGTTCTGGACTTACTCCTCAGCAGCTCCTGTGATCTTCTTCTTCAGCTCATCAACATCCTGAATTAGCTCCTGTCTGCTGCTCTGCAAGTAAAGGCCTGATTGTCAATACAGTACTTGCCCTACACCAACGCCCTGGTACCAAACTAACCAATGAGGACATCAAGTCCAGCCAGCAGAGATTAGGAGACCTTGTGCACATACCTTGAACAACAGATACCGGTACACAAACCAGGAGGTGTATCCTAGACCAACCAACTCAAGTAGCTTTGGCACCTGCATCCAGCGTTAGATGCATAAAATTGCTGCCTCTTAACAACCCCATGGCAATTTTTTGGCAGCTGTTGAGAAAGAAGAGCACTGCTGCCTACACTTGCACATATCTTACCAAGGGTACTGAGTTCACTGCAGACACAATGGTGGAGGAGAACCACAGAAGCACCACAGCTCCCACTCCATAGACTGCTACAGCTGTCTTGTTTTCCACTTTGTCCCACTGCAGCACATTGTGGCAATCAGAGCTCCGATCACCGATGTACTGTTGGCAAGGCATTGCTTCTGCTGCTGCGCGACTTGTAGCGACATCTCACCCTGTTTTGCAAGTCTTTAACTAGCTGCTCAACATCAAGACCCTCGTCTGAGCTTTGCGCGGCACGGACCTGAAGGCTCTTTGAGGCACTGGTTGCCTGCAAGAAATTCGATGGTCGGTACTTACCGCCTGTGATGTTATGCGCAAACCGACGAAGACCGGGTTTGCTTGACTGACCTTGTTTGTCCGCAAGCTCAAAGTTGAGTGGCTGAAAGCCTTGCGACCAACTGGAACAGCCGATCGTGCACTGGAGCTACGAGCCTGCACGGCGGGTCTGCTTGTGAAGTTGATGGTTTGCGTCATCGCGGCCATGATTTTGCAAGATCAGGAGGCTTGTTGTCAAGCAAAACAAAAACACAAAAATTGGCGCACTTGATGGAGGTAGATCAGTCTGAGCGGTGGGGACTAGCTGCGCTGCGAGGCAAGGGATTCTGCAGCGTTCATTTCGCGTTTCACATTTTCGGCAATCTGGACCAATCGCAATGCAGGCCAGGATAT